>Ga0181593_10001103_pt1 | contig 24275 bp, 19 predicted proteins | sample 071ome_19_FD_133756 | JGI IMG/M metagenome (GOLD analysis project Ga0181593, IMG submission 133756) | Coastal salt marsh microbial communities from the Groves Creek Marsh, Skidaway Island, Georgia - 071413AT metaG (megahit assembly) | ecosystem: Environmental > Aquatic > Marine > Intertidal...
AATCCCAGTACCAACGTTGGCGATCAGTGCGCCTGCAACGATCACAAGTCCGATGATCCCAAAGCTAACGGCCGATGTACGAATACCGCGAGTAACAATTTCAGGAGTTGGTTTCGACGGTGCTATGGCTCTTCGCACAGTGGCGATTCGCTGAGTGAAATTGGCGGCTTCTAATTTCACTCGACCAGGCATCGAGCGACCGATTACCATCCCAATAAACCGGTGAGACTTGAACACCAGCGGGTAAAGAGAAGATGACAGCAGTGTGCTGATAGTCACTACGGGATAAAGCTGTGCGCCAACAGACGCGTGCTCGCTACCCGACCGCGCAATCGCCAACGAGAACTCACCTAGCTGAGGCATCGAAGCACCAACTTCAAGCGACGTGTCCCCGTCGTGCCCCGTCAGGAATGTACCAACGGTCACAGCAATCATCTTGCCGAGTATCAATGCTCCGGTTGCGATGAGAGCAGTCCCGAGGAACTGTGGTATTTCGCTCATGTTTACGAGCATTCCAATCGAAACGAAGAACAAAGCTGCGAACAAATCCCGCACGGGTGCGATCAGCCGCGTGACCTGATCACGGTGTTTGGTGTCACCAAGCACAGTTCCGATCAGGAAAGCGCCAGCACCGGCCGACAGCCCCATTTCACGAGCAAGCAGTCCTACGCCGAAACAAATCCCTAGACTTCCGATGAGCCAGGTCTCCCTGGTGTTGACCCGGTCGAGCAAATCCATGAAACGTGGTGCCAGCAATGTCCCAAAAACGAGCGCTCCAATTGCAAACATGCTCATCTTGATAACGATCGGCCAGACCTCTATTTGTCCGCCTGTATCGTGAGACGCGTATCCGGCGAACACGGCAAGAAGTACTACGGCGACAAAATCCTCAACAACGAGAATTCCAACGACCATTTGTCCCCTCAGAGACATTAGTTGACCTGACGAACGGAGTGTCTGAACAAGCACGGCAGAACTTGAGAAAGCCAGTGCTGCGCCAAGGTAAATCGAGGTGGTGCTGGACCAACCGAGTGCCTGCCCCAGGTAGTAGCCAATCGTGATCATCGTCGCGATTTCAACCGCGCCAATTACGACTACGCGAAGACCGACTTTGCGAATTCGTTCCCAGCCGAATTCGACACCGATCGAGAAGAGAAGAACGACAAGTCCTACGTCAGCAACGAGTGAAACGGTATCGGGGTCCTGAACGAATCGACCCTGGAGGGCGAACGGACCAACGAGTACTCCGGCAAGCAAATAGCCGAGGATCGGAGGCTGTTTGATAAGCCTAAACAGCATCAGGGCCGCAGCGGCAGCGACCATGATTAACGCAAAGTCTCTTACAAAATCCTCGGAATGCACCAACCGATGCTACGAGAATCGCAACTGGAATTACGATGCCCGTAAATTACGCGTTTCGGCGATCTGCCCGAATCCAAACTGAGCCCTAGTTGACCGGCAACCCGCGATTCGCCCGAACTTCATCGGGTGTCAACACCCCTGCTTCGATCAGGCTTACTTCACGCTGAACAATCGAGTCTTCAGAGTCTGACAACGCCTCAATAGAACCCAGGTCGAATCGAACTCGAAAATCTCCTGCCGTTCCAGCGAACGCTCTGATTAGTGATCTTGTGAGTCCGTCCTCGATCATTCTAGGTTCTGGGACGATCGTATTTCGCCACAGGAATTTCTCAAACGTCTGAACGTTCGAAAGCGTTGCGTCCTCTAGCTCACCAAGAAATACGGTCGGAACCCCAAACGCCCTTGATACTTCCTCGACCGACCACTCAAGCGCTTTCGCAAACTCCATGTCACGCTGACTCATGCCGAGTCGCTTCGCATCCATCCCTCGACTCAACAACACTGGTCGATGTGAGCGAGTTGAACCTTGATAGCGTGACTCCCAACGACGATAAAAGTCCGATACTTCATCGTCCGTCGGTGTTTGATCAGTCGTTATTGCGAGATCGCCAGGGATCGCAGAATTAGCGAAGAAATTCCTGTTGAATCGCTGCGCCTCGGCTCCCATATCGATCGCCAGTCGAGCCGGTGCTACCGGCGAAATCCCGGCAAACTCCGCCATCGGATTGAATTGCCGCAACCAGATAACTTCGTCAGGTAGGTAGGCAACACGTTCGCCAAGGTGCTCGTATACGAATCCTCGTACATACGAGCGTTCTCCTGGAACGATGCGCATTCGGTCCGGTCGAAGCGTCCATAACTCCGAAATGTTTCCTTATTCGTCGCGTTCGATTCCAACAAACGCGCTCCCCCACAACATCAGATTTGTTTCGATCGCCCGTAAGAGCTCAGCGCCGGTCCAGAAGTGGTTAGGTACTTCTAGCAATTTGTTTACCGCATGATCAGAACTGGCCTGCTCCCATTCACCGCTCACGGATCGGATCTCGGTGATCAGCGGTGGCCGGGAAAACCGCATCAGCTCTTACCCTTGCCGCTGCAAATACTGCAGCCGATGTCGAGTAGTAGTCGCCAAAATTGCCGGACGACCAATCGGCCGCTATCCCATCTGAAACATCGAGTCGATCAACAGTGACCCGAGACGTCCGACTCGCTTTGATGCGGGTCGGTATTGAGCGAAAAACGAGCTTCTTCCACTCTTTTCGGTCAAACATGCTTCGAACTTTCAAATCTCTTTTATCTTCCTTAAAAATCACGTCCAAACTTTGAACGTTTCGCGCGTAGAACTCGCGAATGCCAACGCCAGCGCATCCGCCATATCCGGGCTTTTTTCACCTCGAGATCGGAGGTCTCGTTTTTCTTCGATTCTCAGTTGCCCGCTACTTGTAAACGAGTACCTGATAGAAGCGAGCTGACTTATTAGCTCCGCGTTATCAGGAATATGAATTTGCTCTTCGTGGAATCGTTTGCGTAACCCGTCGAACATTTCGGCGCGGTAGTTGGCAAAATGCTCGGGATCGGCTGCACGCCGAGAAACATTCACACCGACCACTTCGAACTCGCCCAGCTCGTTCAGACGGTCGACCACCCCTGCACCAATTCCAATCTCGTCGACGCGAACCAAGTTCGCGCCGTACTTACGCCCAACACTCATCACCTCGCCCGCGGCTTGCATCGTGTCCAGGTTCTGAAACGTTTCAATAGCCAGAACCCTCGGGCCTGCCCGAACACAAATGGCGGTTCGGTCGCTCCCGAATCTCGCTACATCCACACCGAGTTCGACAGAAGCTTCGCTTTCCGGCTGCTCAATCGAGGCATCGCCTCTCGCTTGTTCAATCTCCTTGAGCGGAATCAACGTGTCCTCGGATGAACTCGGAAATTCACGGAGTACCCTCACCTGGTACTGAAAGCTGTCCACGCCCCAGTTCTGTTCTGCTTCAGCTACCCATTCCGGTGTCACAAGGCTCCGGTATTTCACCTCATCACTCTGGAGATTCGGTGTGTCGAATGCAGAAATGTGAATCGTGTGCCAGAGGCTTCTTCGCCGATGAAATGCGTCGTAGAAAGTCCCCCTGAGCGATGTAGGGTTCCCGATTAGCAAAACCTTGGAGTTCGAGGATGTCATCGATCCCTCTAGAGCTTCGTAAATCCCTTCTCTCACCCCGCTCGCTTCATCAACTACAAACAGGATGTTGCCTTCGTGGAAACCCTGGAACCGTTCAGGCTGGTCGGTCGACAGTCCCACCGCGAAGTGCTTGTCATCGAGTTCGATAGAAGTGTTGGAAAGTTTTCCGCTTATGAGTGCGGAATTGGAGTGGTAGATCCGTCGGATCTCTCGCCAGAGAATGTTCCGGACCTGGTGCGCTGTAGGTGCAGTAGTAATGACGATCGACTCTGGCTGCGTAATCAACCACCAGATCACAACGTATGCAGCAGTGAATGTCTTTCCAGATCCGTTGCAGGATCGAACAGCTACGCGCTTGTGGTTCGCTACTGCACCAAGAATCTGTCTTTGCTTGTCCCACAAATTAGCCCCGAGTACTTCGGTAACGAATCGTGCAGGATCATCACTGAAATCTACTGGCGAAGTTAATTCAGGAGCCGTAACACCGATCAAACTGAGCGCGGGCTGAAGATGTAGCCGCACTCCGTGCATCGGTAGCAAGTGTTCCCGGTTGGCTCGGCTTTATCTAACTTGATCGACGTATCGCACGCACATCTCGGGCATGTGGTTCGCGAAACGACAACCGGTTTCTTTCGACCTCCATTTCTGACGGTTCCAATTTTCAATGACACTCCTTTACTATGTATTTAGAACATATGTTCTATTCAACATAGACGCGAATATACTCGGAGGTCAATAAGGGGAAGTCACTTAAAGAAAATAGGTGACGATGCCTGACGCGTCGGGGGCTGGTCCGGCTGCGTCCCAGAAGAGCATCATCACCCTGAAGTAAGACTGTCACGATTCTCATAAGCACGCTGTGATTTGGGCTATTTTCACGTGAGGATCGTGTGAAGACGAACTGAAACAACCTTGATTTGAGCGTCTTCATTCACCGCCAACCGAGTAATATCTCAGTCGTTTTCTCGGCACACAAAATCACAAGCGTAAAAGGCAAATCATGAAGGTATTGGTCACTGGTTCTTCGGGTCTTATCGGCTCGATGCTTATCAACACTTTGAGCGACTCATTTACGTTCTCTGGCCTCGATGTAGCGAAATCCGATCACGCTCCCGACGTCCCAACTTTGATTTGTGACGCGTCTGACTACGACGCAATGTCGCCTGCCTTTGAAGGTCTCGATGCGGTAGTCCACCTTGCCGCCAACGCCCCGGTAGAAACGCCCTGGCCAGATGTGCTCAAGAACAACATTTCAACAACGCACAACGTGTATGAAGCCGCAAAACAACACGGCGTAAAGCGAGTCGTTTTTGCAAGCTCGAACCACGCAGTCGGAAACTTCGAGATGGACGAGCCGTACAGCCGGATTCGCGTTGGCGACTACGAAGGTCTAACCCCTGGTGAGTTCAAGCGAGTCGACAACACAGTCCCGATTCGCCCTGACTCTGACTACGGTGTCAGCAAGGCTTTCGGAGAGGCGACTGGTGCCTACTACCACGAACACTTCGGACTAGAAGTTGCCTGCCTGAGAATCGGAACAGTTAATCCGCAGAACTCGCCTGAGGGTTCTATCCGGAGCATGGCAACCTGGCTAAGTCATCGTGACCTGGCGAACCTCGTAAGTCAGTGCCTGACGCAGCCTCTGGGATTCGAGATCTTCTACGGAGTCTCGGACAACAAGTGGCGGTTCTGGGACACCGACTACGCCAAGAAGGTCATCGGTTACGCCCCGCAGGACAACGCCGAGGATTACCGGTAGGTAGCCGGTTACCCTTGGGGTTCTTCTTCAGCGTCGATTTCGTGCCTGAAACGACCTGAAGGTGCGCTGTAGTTTCCGAAAGAGTCGTCGCCTTTACTTGCGCGGCGAGGTTCGTCTTCTTCATCACGACCTCGTCGTTTCGGACGTCCCATTTCTTCGAGGTATGAAAGGCCTGGCTCTGTAGCAATCGTTCGCCCAACACCTGTGTAACGTGCTAATCCCTGTCGGACAAGCAGTGCCATCTTTGCCCGAGCTGTCGCCGGGTCGATGTTACGGAACCAGCGAGCGATCATCAGGTAGCACAGCTCGTTCGGAGTCAGGCTTTCCTCGGTGCCGACCAGCACGTAAAGAACACGATCGGTGGCGTTGCCCATTTCCCGAAAGGCTGGTGCTCGTGGAATAGGACTCGTGTGCTCCCACGCGTTCAATACCCACTCTTTCTCTTCATCAGAAAGTCTGCCCCACGCGCGCACTCTTTTTGCTTCAAGATCGCGGGATTGCCCTTCGCGGTGTGGGACTTGAGTAAGGTCGATGTTGTGGACGAGTTCGGTCATATAACAATGATGGGTGCCAGTGGCACATTCGTCTACCGTCGCCCAACAAGTCAAGCTTTCGAACAACGATATGCTGAATCCCGGTGCTACCATCTCGATTGTGAGTAGTTCAGAAGATCGAAACCTACGGTTTGCCCTTGCCGCCGATATTGGCGGCACCAACATGCGCGCTGCTCTCGTCGATTCACGAGGACGCATGACCGGAAGAGGTTCAATCGACACGCTTTCCGAGCGAGGGATTGAAGACGCTGCGAAACGACTCGGCAAGATCCTCAACGAAGCCCTCGAAACGCTGCCTGAGAAAGGCGAAGTTGTAGGTGTAGGTGTTTCAACCGCAGGTCCTATCCGACCTTCAAGCGGCGTGTACAACCACCCGCCAAACCTGACCGGTTGGCACAACAAAACAATGAAGCCGACCCTATCGGAAATCATGGGTCGAAACGTGTGGGTTGGTCACGACGCAACTCTCGCCGCACTATCTGAAACTCGCTTTGGTGACCACATTGGTGCCGAGAACATCATCTACGTGACTATAAGCACAGGTGTTGGCGGCGGAATTATTGCCAACGGCGACATGGTGACCGGAGCGACGGGAGGGGCCGGAGAAGTAGGTCATATTGCCGTTCGTCCAGGTGCATACAAGTGCAACGTTGGATGTGATGGCTGCTTCGAAGGCAACGCATCTGGTCCGGCGATCGCTCGCATGGGACGCGACAAGTTCCCGTCTTCAGGACCGCTCTACGATCTCGCAAGCGGCAACGCAAATAACGTAACTTCACTCATCATTTTCGATGCTGCAGAAGCGGGTGATCCGACAGCGCAGGAAATCGTCGACACCACAATCGAAAACGTGGCAATCGGACTCGGCAGCCTCCTGAACACCTTCGATCCGGAAGCGTTGGTCATTGGTGGAGGAGTGGTTCAAGGACTCCAACGTCACTGGCAAAAGCTTTACGACGCCGTGGTAGACCACTCAATCCCACGCTACGGAGACGGTGTACCGCTTTCAGCAACTCGCCTCGGCGACGACGTAAGTATTCTTGGTGCGGCGCAGTTGGCATTCAGGGAAGAGCGAAGGCTTTAGTAACAAGCATCGACACTCCGCTTGGAACGGATTTTCCTACCGAATAACTCTGGATCTGTAATCCGCAGACTCAACGATCTTTGGAGACTAGAAATTTTCTTCGTGGTCCCAGGGGTCTTGGGGTAGAAGATCGACATCGAACGGGTCACCTCGGTCTAGACCCAGCTCTTCCGCTTCCTCGGTCACACCCGTTCCGAAATCATCAACTTCTGCCGGATCGGGCATGTTCGACCATCCCTCGATTTCAGCCGCTTCGTAACCTTCGAGATCAACACCAGGTAACGTGTCGGCTGAGCCGTACATGCCACGAGCCATCTCAGGCGTTACAACCTCGTCGAGTTCTTCCTCTTCCTTGAGAATCTGAAGCGACTGCTGAGCCGCCTCGACAACCCTGGGCTCAGAACTGGTGAGCATGCCCTGGAGTTTGTCCTTGGCGACGTCTCCACCAATTCGCTCGACAGCGGAAATAGCCGCCAGTTGAACTGTTAGATCGGAGTCCTCCAACGAAACATCCAGGTTTCGCAGGTGCCGCTCGTCCCCAACCTCACCAATTGCCATTGCCGCTTCGTACCGAACAGCGACCGCGTCGTGGTCGAGGTCCTGAACTACCTTCTCTGCCCACTTCGGATTCGAAGTACGCCCCATAGCGAAAATGCTGCTTTGCCGGGCATGAATGTCACCTGAATCCCAGGCAGCTTCGATAAACGGATCTAGCTCTTCACCGCCAAACACTGAAATTGCTTCCAGCGCCTTCAGTTTCACCGATTCGTATTCGGTCGGATTCTGAAGAATGCCCATTAGGGCAGTTGAAAGAATTTCAGGGTCTTTCCTACCAAGCTTTCCGGACTGTGCCAGGACAGTAAGGTGTGCAATCGTCTCACCGGCTGCTGTTCGGATGTCGATGCTCTCGTCCTGCTCAAGAATCTTGATCAACGGTCGGACCAGAGTTCGGTCTTCAGTGTCTTCAAGTCCTTTGAGCGCGTTTAATCGAACGCTCTCGTTTGGGTGGTTCAGCCCTTGCTTGAATATCGCCTCGAACTCAACATCCGACTGTTCATCACAAAGCGAATCCATCCGGTTGAGCATTTCGGCAACCCGTTCGCTTGGCCATTCCAACCACAGCAGTCCAAATTCATCAGCCTCGGCATTCGTCAAACCAGACAACTTAGGCAGCGCCGAATAGCTAACTGATTCCTCTTCGTCTTCAGGCAGGAGATTCAGGAACTCATCGAGACCCATGTTCTAACGCTCCGTGTGTTCGACTACTCAGACTTCGCCGCAACTTCGACACCAAGGCACTGGATTGCCGGTGTACGCAATGAACCGAACACCCATTCAGGTGAACTAGAAAGCGATTCGACTTTGTCGAGTACTTCGTAGACATTGCCAGAAATCATCGTGTCTTTGACCCGACCAACGACTTCACCGTTCTCGATCTTGTATCCGAGCGAAACGTTTGCGCGGAAGTCACCGCCAAGCTCGTTACCTTGTCCGGCTCCGAGAAGTTCTTCGACGATGAGTCCTTCTTTGATACCACTAATCATGGTTTCGAAATCGGAATCCCCACCAGCTATATCGATCACCGAAGTACCTGGTGACGGAGTTGTTGCCAGACCACGACCTGCTGCGCCAGTCGATTTCTTACCGAGCTGACCTGCAGTTTGAAGATCGAGCAACGGACCTCCAGCGACACCCTTGTCGATCAGAGCCATGCGCTGGCTAGCAACACCTTCGTCATCGAACGGGCGGCTACCGCTCGCGCCATCGATCAATGGATCGTCGTATACAGAAATCCGCTCGTCCACCACCTTCTCACCCCATCGATCGATCAGCGGTGACGAACCATTGGCAACATTCTTGCCGCTGAATCCAGAGAGAAGCGGAGCAATGAGAGTTGCACCAACACCACGAGGAGTGAAAATCACAGGCAATTCGCCGTTGTTAGCGGACGCCTTGGCGAGGTTGTCGGACCATCGCAATGAACGCCGTACGTTCTGCAGAAGGCGATCAAGTTCGTCATCACCAAAGTGATGGCTAGAGCCGTAACCAGACCAGACATTCAACATGTCGGTTCCGCGAATCAGCTGAGCACCTACGTAGCAGTAGTAACCGGTCTGATCGTACTCAACATCAATTCCAGCTGAGTTGAGTATTCTTCCTCGACCACTCGACCAGCCAACACGTGCATCACACAACAGATCAGGCCATTCGTCGAGCAGTTTTTCGACCAGGCTTTGGCCGACATCGATCATCTCTTTTTGTGAGATACGTGTGACCGCAGGATCGTAGATATCAACGGTCGGGTATTCAGATGGTTCAGGAAAGCTGAATGCTGCCTCAGATCCGAACGGCGCCAGCGAACCGACCCGGTCAACCAGTTCCTCTTCTCGACTCGCGTCAGTCGTTGATGAAAAACCTATCCGACCATCATCGATCACACGCAGAGCCACACCTGATGTGTCCCGACGCATGATCTCCTTGAGTTTGTTCGACTCAAATGAAACCGGGTGGCTTTCCGACTCAACCCGGTAAACCTCAGCCTGATCGAACTTTGATGAAGCAGCTTGTAGTAATGACTCGCTCAAATTATTTCCTCGTAGTTGGAAGATGTCCCGTGGTTTGGCTCGGGATCAAGCTCCTGAGATCAGGCAGTTCTGGATTCGAATGTGCGGACTTCCGTTGGAAACCGGCAGCGGGCTTTGACCACCTTTTCCGCAACCGCCACCCTGGTTCATATCGAGGTCGTTACCGACACCGTCCAGGTTTTGGAGGGTTTCAAACAGGTTTCCGGTAAGCATCACAGGTCGAACTGCTTCTTGGATTTCGCCGTTGCGGATCATGTACGCCTCACCAGACGAGAACGTGAACATTTCGTGCTGAGTCATTCCGCCGTACCAGTTGCGAACGTATACACCGTCTTCGACACCTTCTAGCAGGTCGTCGAGTGTGGCTTCACCCGGCTCGATGATCGTGTTGGTCATTCGAACGATCGGAGGGAAGTTGTAACCAATCGCTCGTGCGTTGCCGGTGGGTTGCTCGCCTAACTTGGCAGCGGTTTCGCGAGAGTGAAGTCGACCGACAAGTTCACCTTCCCTCACCAACGGGGTTCGAGTTGCCAGGGTTCCTTCGTCGTCGTACTTGAAACTGCCTCGAAGTCCGGGAATCGATGCACCGTCGGTGAAATTCAGGTGTTTTCCACCGAACTTGCGGCCCATGTACATAATTTCTTTGAGCTTGTCGTTCTCATAAACGTTGTCGCCTTCCGACAGGTGACCGAAAGCTTCGTGGACGAAAACTCCTGCCAGCACGGGATCGAGAATTACCGTGCGTTCACCACCTTCCAGCGGCTTTGCATCAAGAAGTCCAACCGCCCGTTTCGCAGCATCAACAACCTGCTCGTCGAGGTCTTTGACGAGGTGGTAGTCACCTTGCGACCCAATGCTAAACCCTGCCTGCTGAACATCGCTTCCACGACGAGCCTGGGCAGAAATTCGAGAAATGACGTGGACTTGCTCTTGCTCGATGTAAGAGCCGTCAGAGCTTCCGAAGAAGGTCTTGCGAGAGGTATCACCGTAGATGATGTCGGCACTGTTGATCCCATCCACCGACCACACAAGGTCGTTGTAATGATCGAACAGTCGTTTCTTTTCTTCGAGCGAAACTGCTTTGGGATCGTTGACGATGTGTGCAGGGACTACATCGACGTGAGCTTGACCATTGCCAATTTCGGTTTTGCCGGTTCCGACCGCCTTACTTTGCGCGACAGCGTCGGAAACTTTGGATTCCAAATCTTCAAGACTGTTAAAGCTCGCAAAGCCCCAACCGCCCTTGGTAACAGCACGGACATTCCCGCCGAGGCCGCTGGTTTGGGCGATCGTATCGAGTGATTTTCCTCGATAGGTCAAACGGGAGTTGTCAGTCTCCTCAATTCGAATCTCACAGTAGTCAGCGCCGTGGTTTTTTAGCGCTGAATCAATCAGGTCTCGGTACTTCAATTAGAAATCCGTTCTTGGTATCGATGTCTCAAGTGGAGAATCTGCGATGTGGAAGTGAAATTCGTATATGGCGACTCTCGGTGAGGAAATTCTAGCAACCGATGCAACAACATCCGACTCGTGGAGTCACTAAGATTCGGCTCGTTGAAAACTTACAGTTTTGTTTTATTCCGTCGATAATTACTCCCAATGTCACTTAGTTATCCGGAAGCTGTATCACTCCACTTCTCGCTCGCTGATTTCGAACGGAAATCGCGAGCGAACGAGCCGCCCGATTTTCACCTGCTGAGAATCGAGCGACTTCTCGACTACATCGGCAATCCTCATCACGGGCAGAACTATGTTCATGTTGCCGGTAGTAAAGGTAAAGGCAGCACTTCGGCTCTCATAAGCTGGGGGTTAACCGAGTGCGGATATCAGGCCGGATTCTTTTCTTCACCTTCGATCCACAAAGTGACTGAGCGTTTTCGAGTTGTCGGAAAACCAATTTCAGAATCAGAGTTCGTTGAGCTTGTCGAGTCAATTTGGCCAGCTGTTCAACGTGTCAAAGATGATGGAGACATCGGGATCGTTTCCGTATTTGAGATGCAAACGGCAATGGCGTTTCAGCACTTCAACAAAGTTGGAGCTGACATAAGCGTCATCGAGGTCGGGCTTGGCGGCAGACTAGATTCGACAAACGTCCTCAACCCACTGGTGAGTGTCATAACTCCGATCAGCCTCGATCACGTAGGGGTACTTGGAAACACTATTCCGGAAATCGCTTCCGAAAAAGCCGGCATTATCAAACCAGGTAAGCCAGTCGTATCCGCAGCCCAGGTGCAAGAAGCACTCGAGGTGATCCAATCGACCGCATCAGAACGTTCGAGCACGTTCACATATGCGCCAGAATGTTGGCAAATCGAAGTTGAATCGGATTCAGGTCTCAGCGGCAAAGATTTGTTGGCTAAGAGCCAGACCAGCGAAGTTCAATTCCGCCTGAACCTTCTTGGTGAACACCAAGTTCAAAACGCACAAACCGCAATAACCGCGCTGACTGAAATCAATTCATCAGGTTTCGAGGTGAATCTCTCAAAGGCCGTTGGTGGCTTTCAGAAAGTCAAATGGCCTGGCCGCAACCAGGTGGCGAGTACTGGAAACCCAACCGTGTTTGTAGACGGGGCTCACAACGGTGCATCCGCGACAGCGCTCAGGGAGTCGGTACATGAACTATTCCCCCATCGCTCTGGTGTAGTTCTCATATTCGGAGCAATACGAGGTCACGATCCATCTGAAGTCATCAGGGAATTGGCATCTCTCGATCCTCAAATCGTCGTAACCGAATCAAGGCATCCGAAGAGCCTTCGAGCAGATGAACTGGCGAACCTAATGGCGGAATGTAAAATTAAGCCCATTGAGTTGACCACCAATACGAGTGACGCCCTGGTCGCCGCCCGAAAGCTGGCTGATCCAAGTGATGTCATCGTCGGGGCTGGCTCACTTTTTGTAGCAGCAGAAATAGTGGAGATTGAACAGGGTATCGAGCCAGAACTGTATCCAGATCTGTAACCACCCACCGAGGTGCTTGCTCACATATCCAGAAACGCATCGCGAATGACCAAAGGGAATGACAAGAGAGTTGTAGTTACTGGTCTCGGCGCAATTACGTGCCTGGGACACTCAGTTGATGAATTTTGGACGGGCCTCAAAGCTGGTAAATCCGGCATCGGAGAGATCAGCCTGGTCAGCCCCGACGGCTTCCCTTGCAAAGTTTCAGGAGAAATCCGCGACTTCAATCCTGCGGACTACATGGACCGCAAAGAGGCACGCCGAATGGCGAGGTTCTCGCAGTTCGCAATTGCCGCGTCTAAGGAAGCGATGAGTGATTCCGGTCTCGACCTCGACGACGAAGACCCGGATCGTATTGGTGTTCTCATTGGCAGCGGTTCCGGCGGTCTTCCCGAAACCGACCAGCAAGCTGAAGTTCGCGTTAAGCGCGGACCCGGTCGAATGAGCCCCTACTACATTCCGATGATGCTAGTGAACATGGCAGCTGCGAATATTTCTCGCACCTATGGTCTCACCGGTTACACAAACACATGTATTACTGCCTGCGCAGCAAGCACCCAATCAGTTGGTGAAGCAGCGGAAATCATTCGTCGTGGCACTGCCGATGTCGTTGTGACCGGTGGAACTGAAGCCGGAATTTGTGAAATAGGGATGGGTGGCTTCAGCACAATGCATGCTCTAACCACGTGGGAGGGTGATCCTGCTCTCGCAAGTCGACCATTCGACGCCGATCGTGACGGGTTCGCTCCTGCTGAAGGTTCAGGAATCATCATTCTCGAAAGCCTTGAGCATGCCCAGGCACGCAACGCATCTATCTACGCTGAAATTGCCGGTTGGGGAGTTTCTTCAGACGCTTACCACCTCGTCCAGCCGCACCCGGACGGTATTGGCGCAGCCAAGGCGATGGCTCGTGCGCTCGAAAACTCAGGGCTTGGCATCGAGGATGTCGATTACATCAACGCTCACGGAACTTCGACACCGATCAACGATCGATCCGAAACTGCGGCGATCAAGAGCTTGTTTGGTGAGCGGGCATACGACATCCCGGTAACCTCAACCAAGTCGATGGTTGGTCACTCGCTTGGAGCCTCGGGTTCACTTGAAGCTATCGCAAGCATCAAGACGATCAACGACAGCATTATTCACCCGACGATCAACCAGGTCACCCCGGATCCAGATTGTGATTTGGACTACGTTCCGAACACGGCTCGGGAAACGAACGTTGATGTCGTTCTCTCGAACAGCTTTGGTTTTGGTGGCCAGAACGCCTGCCTGGTGATCAAGAAGTTCACCGCTTAGTCGGCAGTCAATTTACGCAGGGAAGACGATAACTGCCGCGTCATCGCGCGGCAGAATGCGTACTCTGTCACCTATTTCCATCCCGTTGGCAACGCGCTTCCGGACCCGAATAACGGTTCCTGAGTCGAGCTTGACGCTGTACTCGCTGAACTCACCTTCGAACTCTTTAAGTTCGATGGTTGCGGTGCGTTGAGTCTCATCGCCAGCTGGTTCGATTTCCAACTCAGATGCCCGCATGAGAGCCAGCACTTGTCGTCCGTCCGATAGCGAAGTTCCGTTCGTAACCCGCGTCGGGAACACACCCGCTTCAGTAACGACAACTCCTCCACGGTAAACACCGGGGATGAGTTCGCACGGCCCGATCATCCGTGCCACCTCGGCCGAGACCGGGTTTTGGTACACGTCTTCAGGAGTACCAATTTGTTCGATCTTCTGGTCGCCCATCACGGCGATTCGATCGGAAGTAGCGAGCGCTTCTTCTCGGTCGTGGGTCACCAGTAGCGTAGTCGCCCCGGTTTCCGCAACAATTTGTTTGATATCTCTTCGCAGCGCCGATCTCAGCTGACGATCTAGGTTGCTGAATGGTTCATCGAGAAGGAGCGCAACCGGATCCGGAGCGAGAGCACGAGCGATTGCCACACGTTGCTGCTGACCACCAGAAAGTTCGTGAACGTAGCGGTCTTCGTATCCGCTCATTCCCACTAACTTGAGAACAGGTTTGACCCGATTCGCCCTCTCTTCTTTTGGAAGATCTTTCAGTCCAAACTCAACGTTCTTCTCGACTGTTAGGTGAGGGAACAACGCGTAGTCCTGGAACACTAGACCAATTCGTCGCTGGTCCGGGGCTACATGAAGAAACGACGAGCCGACAAGCTGTCCGCCAACTCGAACGTAACCATCAGAGACCTGTTCGAATCCTGCAATCACACGGAGCGCAGTGGTTTTACCGGCTCCACTTCGACCCAGGATGCTCACAAATTCACCAGGGCGTATCTGCAAATTGAAGCCGGTGATTGCAGGTCGATCTGAACCCCGGTAACTACACTCGACGTTCTCGAGGTGAATTACACCGGTGTCCTCAGACAGCGAAGGGTTCGATACAGCACCACTTTGTGTTTGCTGCACAGAAGAATCGGTTGGCTTACTCCAGGGGAATCTCACCGGGCAGCCTCTTCAAGATCAATTTCTCGCTTTTGCTTTTCACTGTCGTCACCGTGACCTCGGAGAGTGAGGTACGCAGTAGGTATACCTGCTGCGAACACCAGCAACAACGCAGAAGCGGCGGTCTTTGCAAAGAATGCCTCCGAAGCAGCTGACCAAATCGAGGTTGAAAGCGTCTTGTATCCGATTGGCGAGAGAATTAGCGACGCAGGGAGTTCCTTCATGGTTAAGAGGAACACCATCGCCCCACCCGCAAACGCTCCCGGCATCACTAAGGGAACTGTGACTTTGAAAATCGTTCTCCACTGGGAGCTACCCAAGCTCATAGCCGCTTCTTCAACTCGTGGGCTCACCTGGAGAAGTGACGCTCGCAACGATCCGATCGCAGCTGGAAGAAATAGCACTCCGTAAGCGAAAACCAGGAGCCATATCGACTGGTACAACGGGCGTGCCACGTTAATTCCGAAGAACACAAGCGACAGCGCAACGACCACGCCTGGTAAACCGAAGCCGATGTAAGTAGACCGCTCAACCACGCGGCTCAGTCCGCTCCTGAACCTGACAGCAAGGATTGCCACTGGCAATGCGGCGAGAACCGTCACAACAGCAGCGAGTAGAGAAACGTAAAGCGAATTTCTTGCAGGGACTAAGAGCGGCAGCAAGTGTTGATCGTTGAGCAAGCCTCTTATTAGCCAGTGCAGCAGGACCCCTACCGGCACGATCAGTCCTACAACAACAGGAACCATCACAACGCCAAAAGCGACCCATTTCCAGTTACCAAGAGCAACTCTCCTCGCCGAGCGCACAGTACCGACAGTCACACGGTGGTAAGCACCGCTTCCTCTAGTCAATCCTTCTGCCAGCAGTAAGAAAACAGCGACTACGACGAGTACAAGAGAAAGAACCGCTGCAAGAGTTCTGTCGATCGACGTTTCGTACTGGATCATGATCGCCGAGGTAAACGTGTCGTACCGAAGCAGAGCGACAGCACCGAAGTCACTCAGCGTGTAAAGAGCAACCAGTAGAGCACCAGCAGCGATGGCAGGTCGCAACATCGGCAACGTTACCGAGAACAACGTCCGCGCAGGTCCATAGCCCATCGCCCTCGCAGCCTCTTCGAGAGAAGGGTCCATCCTCCGCAACGTCCCGCGGACGGTCAACAGGACATACGGATAGGTCATCAATATCAAGACCAAAGTTGCACCTGGCAGTCCATAAATCGCCGGAAGTCGATCCACGCCGAACGGCGAAAGCCACCCTTGAAGAATCCCTTTCGGTGAATAAACCTCTATGACCGTCGTTGCCATTACAAAGCTCGGCATTACAAGCGGCAAAACTGAAGCAACGGAAAGTACCCGCCTGAACGGAACATCGGTCTGAACCGTAAGCCATGCGACCGGCACAGCAATGGTGATCGAAATAGTCGTGACAAGAGCGATCAGCAGGAACGTACGACCAAATATAGATGCCGTGTTCGCGTTGAAGACAAGATCAACCCACTCCGAACCGCTACCCGCGGATCGCACCGCCAAATAGACGACCGGAATAAATGCCGCAAGCGCGACAACGACCGCCGATACAACTAAAAATAACGGCGGTCGTTTTGTGTCACCGGATCTCCACCCGGTGGTTATGACGTCAGTTAGCGTCAAAACTACGTCTGGACTTCTTCTTTACGGAAGAGCCCCAACCTCCCTGAGCAAGTCCTGAGTTCCCTCGAGATCCGTCAGATCGCCGAGGTCAATTTCAGGCTTGTTAATTGCCTCAAGTGTGGGGAGCATGTTTGCTGGCTTCGCGTTCTCGTTCAATGGGAATTCGTATGTCTGAGCAGCAAAGTACTGCTGACCGGCAGTTCCGAGCAAGAACTTAAGGAACTGTTCTGCAACTTCCTTGTTGTCTGACGAGTTGAGTATTCCAGCACCTGCGACCAGTACCACCGAACCAGGGTCGGCTGAGCGGGTGTAGTAGTTTCGAGCGGCGAAGGACTCACCTTCTTCAGCGAGGAATCGATGCAGGTAGTAGTGGTTCACGAAACCCACTTCAATTTCACCTGCTGCGGTCGCGGCAACGGTCGGGGTGTTCTTTGCGTACACCTTTGGTTCGTTCGCCATGATGCCCTCGAGCCAGGCTTTTGTTCGATCTTCACCCCATTCTTGGCGCATTGCAGTAATCATTGCGTGGAGCGAGCTGTTGGTTGGAGGCCAACCAATTCGCCCTTTCCACTCAGGCTTAGCAAAATCCTCGATGGAATCTGGAAGATCAGCTTCTGACAGCATGTCGGTGTTGTAAACGATCACACGTGCGCGACCACTTGTTCCAACCCACTTGTTCTCGGGATCTCGTGCCCAGCTGGGTACCGAGTCGAGTACGTCTTGTGAAAGTTCACTGAGGAGTGCGTCGACCGCACCAAGACCGCCGGGGTCCTGAGCAAAGTATATGTCCGCCGGGCTATTGGAACCCTCTTCGAGAAGCGTTGCGGCAAGTGGACCCGTAGATCCGTAGTTCACCTCTACGTTGTGCCCCGATACTTTCTCAAAATCTTCGATCAGCGGGCCAACGAGCGACTCTGAGCGGCCAGAGTAAATAACAAGAGATTCAGAATCTCCATCACCTTCAGACTCGGTACAAGCAACAACTGTGATGGCAATTATGGAAACAAGCGCGAGTTTCACAAGCACGCGTCTGTATCCGGCGACGTAACTCATTTCTTCCTTTCTCCTTTGATAGTTCCTGGAACATCGTTGAGGGGCAAGGCTGAAACCTTTCGCCAATACACTCAAGAGTGTTCGTATATACAATTCCTTACCTTCAGGATACACAATTATTTGCCAGCGTCAACAGAGATTTCCCCAGTGTGAATATCCTCACACTGAACTCATTTCTATCTTGTTATACATAAGTATATGCAACTTCGTATATACGAATATTTTAGTTCCTATAAAAGCATTTTACGCAATATAAGGAGGTTTTCTGACTCTTCGCTAACCACGGTTAAGACCGAAAGAAGATAAATATCCGCTCCGAAAGTCCAACGAACGAGTAATCATTTACTGACTAGAATTCACTCGGCACTACGGAAGTGGTAACACCTTGGCACGTGAATCAACTCAGGCGCAGATGCGTCAAACTCTCAGACAGCTAGCAACTCGATGGTCAACGTTTTCGTTGATCTCGACACTGTTGGTTGTCGGAGTCGTGTTGACTGCCTGTGACGATTTCTATTCGGACTCCCCGCCTACACCTGAAATTGCTCAACCTACGCCGGAAGTGTCCGAAACAGATCCGCAGGAATCAGTTGAAGAACTGGCAAGGGCAGCACTGTCAGCCCGACTCGGAATCGCCCCTGGTGATGCACGAAAGATTCTCCTCGAAGAAGACACGTGGACGTCCCGCAGCCCAGGCTGTTACCCACCACCCAACACGATCCTTGACGACTACCTTGTCCCCGGATTCCGACTGATTCTCAGCTACGAAGGGGTCAGGTATGAATACAACGCCGACCTTGGCGGTGTAAACGGCGCACTTTGCGAAACCACTCCACAGCCGGTACCGGCAGAACTCGCAAATGAAATCGTGACCGCTCAAGATATCGACGAAGATGACATTGACGTATGGGTGATACGTAGCGAGGAAGAACTCATTCTGTTCAACACTGAAAACTCATCGATCGCCGAAATCGAACTCGACCAGGTCGACTGGGAAGTCGAATTTCTTGTTGGCAGCGTAGTTGACTCTGATCTTTCAGAAATTTCGGTCTCTGCCTTCAGATCGCTCTCCGGTGGAGAATCTGAAACCGTGACTATCGAGATCCATGACTCGGCGCCTAGCGAAACGGCAACGTCGCAGATCTGGACTTACGTCGACATCACCGAACTAACAGACGAATACCAATTCGAACTAATTAAGTAGGTACACCGATTGAACCGATTAACATTCCTTGCCCGACTCGCGCCGCTCGCCATTCTTGCTCTAGTCGTAGCCCTCGCGATTACAGCCTGCTCGGGTTCAGACGAAGATAAAGACCCGACATCAACTTCCTCGCCTAGTGCCACATCGCGGCCAACAGTTACTGCGGTACCGACTGCAACGGCGACTCCAGGACCGTCGCCGACTCCAGCACCAACGGCAACGCCAACTCCTACACCAACACCAACAGCAACTCCCAACCCGCCTGCTTCTCACATAAACGAGATGGCTAGACTAACCGGGGATTTCGGAATTGATTTCAGCACTCTTGATATTGAGCGAATCGAAACTAGAGCCTGGGACAGCACTGCGCTTGGATGCCCTGAAACAGGTGTTCTGTATGACAAGTCCGACGCTCCATACGTCGGCTGGTCGTACCTTCTGACCAGCGGTTCACAAATCTGGGAATACCATGTCACCGACGATGAACAAATCACAGCGCGCTGTGACGAAATTATTGGCCCAGAACCCCCAACAACCAACATCACAGAAGACGCCTTATTAGCAACCTCTCGATCAGCTCAACTGATGAGAAAAGACTCGTCTACAGGTGAGTTCGTTCTACGACGAGAGATCACTGAACAAGACTTACCAAGATTGATTGCGCTCTTTGACATTGACACGAATTTTTCACCGGCCATCTCCTGCGACACAGTATTTAGGATCGACTTCGACACCGCTGCTGGACTGCAGGAAATCGAGTTCATTTGCGCTGAGGACTACACACGATTCGATGTGTTCTGGAATGGCTTGCAGGGACGGTCAGACGATCTAGGTAGAATCGTGGGACCGTATCTAACCGGCGACCCAATTCCACAGCTGCCACCTCAATAGTCATCCCCGGAAATCAAAAAAGGCGAGCTCAGTCGTGAGCGATAGCAACGAAAAGCGATTGCTAAGAGCAGGCAAACTCCCCGCTGAGTTGCTGGCGAAATCTCTTGCGTCGATCAAAGAGCCCTCACCGAGGGTATTGCTCGGTCCAGGAGTTGGCGAAGATGCGGCATTCATTTCGTTTGGCAGCAAAACCCTAATCGCTAAGTCTGACCCAGTCACTTTCGCCACCGATCGTATTGGCTGGTACGCAATTCAGGTCAATGCGAACGACATTGCCGCATCAGGTGGGATCCCCAGGTGGTTTTTGGCAACGGCTCTGCTGCCTGAGGGCTCACCCGAATCACTCGCAACCGAAATCTTCAACCAGCTGAGTGACGCAGCTGATCAACTGAACATCGAGCTAATTGGTGGACATACAGAAATCACCGTCGACTTACCTCGGCCAATCATCGTCGGAATGATGCTGGGTGAGGCAGCACCTTCTGAGACTGTTACTTCAAAAGGTGCATCAGTTGGTGACAAGCTCATTCTCACCCAGGGAATATCGATCGAAGGGACTTCGATTCTTGCGCGGGAAGCTGCAGGTGAGTTGAAGAATGCAGGGATTTCGCAATCTGTCATCGACTCTGCAGCAAACTTTCTAGACGAACCAGGAATATCAGTCTTGAATGCGGCACAGACCGCAGTCAACACGGGCCTCGTCACAGCAATGCACGATCCCACCGAAGGTGGTCTATCCGGGGCAATCGACGAACTGTGTAGAGCTTCAAAAACCGGAGCCGTCATCAATCCAGACGCGGTCCATGTCTTTGACGAAACACGTCAAATTTGCAGTGCGCTTGGACTTAATCCGTGGGGGTTGATAGCTTCCGGCGCACTACTCATTTCATCAGCGCACCCCAAGAAAGTGATTGATTCGCTTGAATCAGAGGGAATCCCAGCAACTGTCATCGGGGAGTTGACTGCCCAACCCGGAACCATCAGGTTCGACACTGAGTCTGCGTCACCAGCCTTCCCAAAATTTGAACGCGACGAAATTGCCAGATATTTCGGTGAGTAGCGGCGTTAAATCACCAATTCCCCGTTTCCGCGAGAACGTACACAAGACTCTAAAGAGTCTGTGACTCAAAACCGGTTTAGAATTAGTTGATCGTCTTGAGCACAGTTTGAACAGGTCTGGCTTTGACTACGATTCAAGAAGAATCAGTTTCAAAAGAACTTCTCAGCACCGCTGAGAGTTACTTGCCGCGCGATCGCCAAACCGCTGTCGAAGACGCCCTCAACTACGCGTCAAACGCTCACAGTGGACAAACCCGGGACTCTGGTGAGCCGTTCGTCGTGCACCCGATCGCAACTGCTCAGCGTCTTGCAGAAATGCACATTGACGCAACGACCATTCAGGCGGCACTACTCCATGATGTAATCGAAGATTGCGGCATTTCAATCGAAGAAATCGAGGGTGGTTTCGGACTCGAGGTCGCAAAGCTAGTCGATGGCGTAACCAAGCTCAAGCGACTCGACCAGATTTCCGAAAACAGCGCGATGCTCAAGCAGGTTGCCACTCCTGAAGCAACTCGGGTTGCCTCGCTTAGAAAAATGCTCGTGGCAATGGCGGAAGACGTACGTGTCGTTCTGATCAAGTTGTCCGACCGTCTCCACAACATGCAGACGCTCAAGCACCTGCCTACTCCAAAGCAGCAGCGTATCGCGAGAGAAACTTTAGATATCTACTCCCCTCTCGCGCACAGGCTTGGGATGAACGACATCAAGTGGCAACTCGAAGACGAGTCGTTCCGCTACCTTATGCCGCGCCAGTACAAATCGATCTCAAGACTCATCAGCCGCAAACGAGCTGAACGTGAGATTTACACCGAAGCGGCGGTCAAGGCGATCAAGGAGCCGCTCGAAAAAGCTGGAATCCAGTGCTCTGTGGACGGGCGAGTCAAGCACCTCTACAGCACCTACAACAAGCTCCAACGTTACGAACGAATGGGTCGAAAGTTTGACGAGATTTACGACCTGATCGCAATTCGAGTCATTACCCAGAACGTCGGCGATTGTTACGCGGCACTGGGTATCGTTCATTCGAAATGGCGACCTGTTCCAGGGCAGTTTGACGACTATATCGCCAGCCCAAAAGAAAACATGTACCAGTCCTTGCACACATCTGTGCGGGGTCCCGGCAACTACCCGATCGAAGTGCAAATACGAACCAAAGAGATGCACCAGATCGCTGAAGAAGGTGTTGCCAACCACTGGATATACAAAGAAGGCGAGGACAGTCTTCGGAAGAACGACAACTTCGACACAAAGATGTCGTGGTTACGCCAGCTGCTGGACTGGCAGCGAGAGCTTTCTGGAGACGACGAATACCTCGCCACTGTCAAAACCGACATTCTCCAGGACCAGGTTTTCGTCTACACCCCTCGCGGCGATGTCAAAGACATGCCAGCCGGTGCGACACCGCTCGACTTCGCTTACCGAATTCACACCGATCTGGGACACGACACTGTTGGTGCTGTGGTGAACGGCAAACTCACAGCCCTCAATACACCGCTCCAAAATGGTGATGTCGTTGAAATACGAAAAGCCCGTATTTCCCGCGGACCCAGTCTCGACTGGCTGAACCCTGACCTTGGTTACCTGGTCACAGGCAGTGCTCAAACAAAAGTTAAGCAGTGGTTCCGCAAGCAGGAACGAGAGAGCAATATCAGGCGTGGTCGTGATTTGCTCAAGAAAGAGCTGCGCCGACTCGGTCTCAGGCTTTCCGATGACGAAATCGTCGCCCGGCTCGACTATGAAAACTACGACCAGGTTGCCGAAGCCATCGGCACGGGTCAGATTTCTCTGAGCCGCGTTGCCGAGACACTCAGTCCGTCACCAGACGAAGTCTTTACTCCGATCAAGATCGAAGGCAAACCGCCCACAGACCAAACCAAGGGACTGGTCGTTATGGGTGAGCCGGGACTTCTTACACGTGTCGCTCGATGCTGCAGCCCTGTCTACGGTGACGAGGTAACCGGCTACTTGACTCGAGGTCGCGGCGTAACGGTCCACCGTCGAAACTGCGCTATTCTCAGGGACACCGAAGACACCGACCGCCACATTCCGGTTGCATGGGGCCATTACGAGACAACCTACGCCTCAAGACTACAAATCAAGGCCTTCGACCGTGTTGGACTAATTCGTGACATCACGCACGTCGTTTCGTCCGAAAACGTCAATATTCACTCGCTCTCTTCAGATGAGGACGCGAACACCAATGCGTGTACTGTTTCACTCACCGTTTACACCACTGGAGTTGAGCAGTTGAGTCGCTTGTTCTCACGCGTTGAAGCAATACCTGGTGTAGATACTGTTTTCCGAGTGAGGGAAACATAGTTAGAATAGTTCGGTTGCGTTTTCGACAACCGTATTTTTCTTGCTCTTAGAAGACGCGTCCCTAACCACGAAAAGTAAGTACGAATCAAACTAAGGAATCTGAATGCCAGCCGCAAAAACTTTGCGATCACAGAACCGCAAAGCAGCACGTAACCGGGCGAACCGATCATTTACTCGAAGCCGAGTTCGAAACGCTGTTGAAGCAATCGAAGCCGGTGACGTGAACGAAGAGTCGACCAAATCATTGCAGGGTGCAATCTCTGCGCTCGACCGAGCTGTTACCAAAGGTGTACTTCACCGAAACACCGCAGCTCGCAAGAAGTCACGACTCACTCGACAGTTCAACGCCCTCAGCAAGTAAATCGGTATAACCCTTGACCCAGGGTCCTGGAAATCCAGAAGAGCATCAGCACGACCACGCGGCCGAAACCCATCAGCCCGTGCCGAAGTCTGAATCTGAAGATACCGAGTACAACTGGCGCATCCATCACCCGTTTGAAGGTGTGGAGCGCAGGGTCGCTGTCGAAGTAGCGCCATGGCGAGGCTTACTGCCTCGGTGGCGCTTTGTTATTCCCGGAGATTTTGACGGAATCGCACGCTGGGGCATCGGCCCAGCTGGGACCGGTAAGATCGACACCGACGTCAAACGTCCCGCCAAAGACGGCCCCGTCCAGATGATCAACGGACCACTGGTCAAGTGGTTCGGTGGCCACGAGTCACTTTCCACCAGCCAGTCCGCATACCTCGTCTTCGAAGGTGAAGCACCTCATTATGTTGCTTTCGGACAGGCCGACGCGGTGGGTGGTCCTCCAGGCAATCTCGAAGGCATCTCGTTCGGAGATCACCCGGTTCACCCCGGAGCTGGAATGGATCCTTCCCACGGACACGGACACGATCACGTTCCGCCGCCACCGATGATGGACCACGGACACGACCACTCGCATGATCATGCTGACCACAGCCACGCTCACGACCATGACCATGGTCATGACCATCACGGACACGCCCACTAAAGCGAAGCTTTTAGTCGTTGCCAGTGTGCTGAGTGCGCTGGCATTTTTCGCATGCGGTGGTGATGCAGTAGTTTCGAGCGAAGACTCGCAGCCAAGTGCTGTGCCGGTTGAACCTGCATCCCCGATTCCTCCGGTGA
>Ga0181593_10001111_pt1 | contig 24169 bp, 14 predicted proteins | sample 071ome_19_FD_133756 | JGI IMG/M metagenome (GOLD analysis project Ga0181593, IMG submission 133756) | Coastal salt marsh microbial communities from the Groves Creek Marsh, Skidaway Island, Georgia - 071413AT metaG (megahit assembly) | ecosystem: Environmental > Aquatic > Marine > Intertidal...
GACTGCGTCGAGGACGACAGTTCGATCTTCGCCTTCTCGGCGGCTTCCTGCAGACGCTGCATCGCCATCTTGTCCTTGGACAGATCAACGCCATGCGCGTTCTTGAACTGGGTGACCATCCACTCGACGACCGCGTGATCCCAGTCGTCGCCACCGAGGTTGTTGTCACCACTGGTGGCCTTGACTTCGACTACTCCGTCACCGATCTCCAGCAGCGAGACGTCGAACGTTCCGCCACCGAGGTCGAAGACGAGGATGGTCTGCTCTTGGTCGCCCTTGTCCAAGCCGTATGCAAGCGCGGCCGAGGTGGGCTCGTTGATGATGCGCAGGACGTTGAGGCCGGCGATCTCGCCCGCTTCCTTGGTTGCCTGACGCTGCGCGTCCGAGAAGTACGCGGGAACCGTTATGACGGCGTCGGTGACCGAGTCACCGAGATACGACTCAGCGTCACGCTTCAACTTCATCAGGGTTCGCGCGCTGATCTCCTGCGCGGTGTACTTCTTGTCGTCGATCTCGACGGTCCAGTCGGTGCCCATGTGGCGCTTGACGGACCGGATCGTGCGGTCGACGTTCGTGACGGCCTGGCGCTTGGCGACCTCGCCAACGAGCACCTCGCCGTTCTTGGCGAAGGCAACAACGGACGGTGTGGTCCGCGAACCTTCAGCATTGGCAATAACGACGGGGTCTCCGCCTTCGAGGACCGAGACGACCGAGTTGGTCGTTCCCAGGTCGATACCTACTGCTCTAGCCATGGTGGCTGTCTCCTTGCTCTCTTCGTTCTCACATTCCGGTCGGGATACCCCTCCGGGTGGTCTGATCCCTCAAGTGTGCGCTCATCTACCCCAGATTGCAAGTCCAGGCGCAGAACCTATGAGTCGTATCGACTCAATAGTGACAACAGTGACCGGTCGCGCAACATTCCCCTAGGAACACGCAAATTGAGTGATCTGCATCACATGTAGAAGTCAGTTCCGCCTGTCGCGCTTGAACCGATCGGTGGCCATCGGGGAATCGGTGAAGTGGATCCTGGCGGGTACCTGCCAGGGCTCCAGCGATGCCAGGCAGGCCGCGCGGATCCGGGAGCGGATCTGCGAGCGCAGCCCCGGGTCGGACTGCTCGGTGTAGACCGTGGCCGCCACCAGGTGGCCGGTGAGTGGAGTCGGCTCGGAAGCCACCGCAACATCGAGCACGCCGGGAACCTCCGCGATTACCGATTCCACGGTGGCCGGGTGGACCTTCTGGCCCCCGACGTTGATGGTGTCGTCTCGACGTCCGAGGAATCGGATGCGATCGCCCGCCACCTCGACCTCATCACCGGTGTCGAACCACCCATCGACGTCGAAGGGATCTGGTGCGTTCAGGTAGCCGGCCATCGCGGTGGTTGTGCGAATCCGCAAGGTGCCGTCGACCACTCGCCACTCCAGCTCGGGGCCTCCGATCGACACCCAGGTCGACTCATCGACCGATCGAGATCGAACGATGCCGAGTTCGCTCATGCCGTAGGTCTGTAGCAATCGCACGTGGGGAAGTGCTTCGCGAACTGCGGCAAGGGTGGAAGCTGGCATCACCTCGGTGCCGTAGGTGATCAAATCCAGGCTCGCAAGCCGCGGGAGTTCCCGGGCTATCGCGAGCATGTTCAAGTAGGTGGGAGTAGTAGGCAGCACCTGGACGCCTTCGGCCTGTATGCGTTCGGCCACCACACGCGGGCTTCGGTCCGGCATCGTCACGACGCAACCACCGTGCGCGAGCGTATGCAAGACAGTGTTGACGCCCCCGATGTGATCGAACAGCAGGAAGGCTGCAACCTTCGCCGCTGGCCGTCGATCCTCGAACCGAGTGAGCAGGCGGTCGACGTCGTGCACCACACCCTTCGGTTCACCGCTCGATCCACTGGTGAACAAGACGAGTCCGGGTGCATCCGCGTCGATCAACCGCTGATATGGCATCGGAGAATCGGAGTCTGGTTCATCGGTGATACGCACGCCGATCGGATCCAAATCCAACTCACCGCGCACGTGCGCGATTTCCCGAAGCCTGGCGACCGTGGCAACCGGAACCGACGGGTTGATGGGAACGGCCACCATGCCACTGACCCAACTACCGAGCAGGCCAGCGATCCCGAGGCCGCCGTGCTCAGCACGGACTTCCAATGCATCCCCTGACTGCAGGTCGCTGGCATCGATTGCGCGGCGAACTTCCTCGCAGGCGGATAGGAGTTGTGTGTAGGTCCACGACCGGAACGGTTCGACGATCGCCTCGCGATCTCCGTACCCACGAAGCCGATCGAGGAATTCGGTGATCCCGCTCACGGCCCACCGAGATATGTAACTTGCCCGGTCACGAGTTGGCTGCGCTCATCGAGGAAGAAGGACACTGTCCAGTAGACGTCCTCCATCGAGGCCGGCTCCGATGAACTAAGCCGGGCTTGCAGTGCATCCAATGCGCTACGCGGCACACCGGACGTCAGGTCGGTGGCGATCGCGGACGGCCCGATCGCATTGACCGTGATCCCCCACTCGGCGAATTCACGAGCCATCACTCGAGTCAGGTGCTCGACAGCCGCCTTGCTTGCTCCATAGGCAGCCTCACCCTCGAGGTTTAGCGGCACGGCAATCGAAGAGAGGTTCACGATCCTTGGCGACGCACTCTTGCGCAGGGCCCGCAAGGCCTCTCGCGACACCGTGAAGGTGCCCACTGTGTTCACTTCGAACATCCGACTCACAGATTCGGTAGATGCCAAAGCCGCGGCGTTCATCGAGGCTATTCCGGCGTTGTTGACAACGGCATCCAATCCGCCGAAGTGACGTTGGATGCGACGAATTCCGGCGCGAACCGACTCGACATCCGTGATGTCCATCGGAAAGGACAGCTCCCGAGCACTCTCGACCTCCGCGCAGGTGCGGCTCACCGAAGCCACAGCCCAGCCATCGGCCAAGAGGCGCTGGGCCAAGAACGCACCGATTCCTCGACTCGCACCAGTTATCAGGACTACACGATTCACGAGATACCTCAACCACCCGAGGGAGTGGCCACCTGCTCGATGACGTAATCACGGATAGTGCCGACAGTTCGCAACGGACTGCGTTCGCGCGACATCGCTGCATCGCTGGTCAAGGACACCTCCACACCGAAGTCCTCGTCGAGGCGGGCTTCGATCTCCATGACCACCGATACCAATCCGACAGAATCCAAGCAAGCCTCAGGCCCAACGAGCAACGTGTTCGAATCAATCTGAGCAATCTCGATGCCGCGCTCGTCGGCAATCTGCAGGATCACTTGGACAATGACCGCTTCAGCATCCTCGGGAGTCACTGCCCCACACCTCGGATCGCGATTTCGAAACCGAGGGCGAATGGCCCGTCCTCCGGTGCGGTGATGACGGTGCGATCGGTCAATCCTGCAGCCTCGATAAGTGCACGGGCATCTGCAAGTGACAACTTCTCCTCCACGATCGACTCCGGTACGCCGTACTTCTCTCGCTCGGCGTTGAAGGCCGCGCGGGCGTCGGGGTGCGCATCGCGGCGCACATCGTGGATGACGACCATGCCATCGGGCGCCACAACGCGAGCCATCTCCTTCACCGCCTCGAGCGGATCACGGAAATGGTGCAAAGTAGAGCGGCTGATCACTAACGCAGCGGAGGAATCGGGGACGGGAAGTTGATGAGCATCCCCAAAGCGCACTTCCACCTGCGAACTCAGCCCTGCTTCGGCCACAGCGCGGTTGGCTTCGGCAACCATGTCATCGAAGGAGTCCAAGCCGATGAACTGCAGTTGATCGAGTTCGGGTTCGCGAGCAGCCCGGATCAGGAACTGCGCGGTTCCAGTTCCGACGTCCACCAAGGTGCCGGTGCTGTCACCACGTTCGGACAGGATCTGTCCCAGGCGCCAGACCAAGGCATCATCGAAGTGGCGTACCGCATTGGCGGTGTATTCGTCGTACTTGCTCGCGGAGTAACGGACCGCGAGGTCCTCTTCCATCTTGGGAACGCTTCCTTCGCTCATGCCCCTGCCTCCTCGTAGCCCCATTTGCGTTTGAGATTCTCCAGTCCCTCATCACCAAGCACTTCCCTAGCAATACTTCCGAGTTCTTCACGGGTGAGACCCGTGTCTCGCTGGAACTCACCGATCCAATGTTCAAGAGATGCAGCGTCGTTCACTCTGCCCCCCGCGAAACTGGCCACCAACTGCTGTGCGCAATCGCGTCGTGCCGGAATCAAGATCGAGTCCATCGAGACACCTTCAGCGAGCGCTCGTGTTTCCAGGGTGGGTTGTCGCCAAGGATCATCTGCCGACATCACGACCGGCCAACCACGCACGTCCACTTCCGCGTACCCGGGTAACACATCTGCCCAATCGGCGATGTCGGCAGGTGAGCACATGGCGATACACCCCCCCGCAGCCGCGAAGGGGACGAGCCGCTCCATGTCGATCATCTCGACCATCGCTTTATGCACGCCCGGGTAAAGCGGATTCGCGACGTCATCCACGATCGCCACACCCCCGGAGCACAAGAGTTCGGCGGTGGTGAGCAAATCGTGCAAGGCGCCTTTGTAGGTGTGGTCACCGTCGATGCTGACCATGCGTACGGACGAAGCACCCAGGCTGGCGAGTTCGGTGCGAATGCGGTCGGCATCGATGTCGTTGGTGTTTCCCGTCAGCAGGCTCGCATTTGCCAAACCGTAGGACTCGATGTGTTGGCGAACGCGCGAGTCTTCGAGGTCCAAGCCCAACACGGGACTCTCCGGATCCAGCAATGCCAAGAGGATGAGGCTGCGTCCGTGATAGACGCCGAATTCCACACGAGCGCCTGACGTGCCACGCTGCTGTTGAAGTGCATCGACGTTACAAATCAATTCCGCAGCTCCGGGCTGCAACCAGCCATCTACGTCCTCGAGTGAATCCAGGTATTGCTGAACGGCTTCACTCATAGTTGACCTCCATGAGTTGCATCCGTACGAGGGAATCGATATCCGCCCAGCGATCCCGGTCGGCGTTCTTCATCCCGCGAACGAAATCGTTGAATTGCCCCTCGGACAGTGAGATCCCACGCTCGTGCAGCTCCCGCTCGAATGCCGCCCGGCCGGAACTCGGCCCGAGGACTAAGGAAAGTGGGGGCCCACCGACCTTCCCCGGCTCCCACGGCAGGTACGTGGTGGGGTTCTTCAAGATGCCGTCCTGATGGACGCCTGCTTCGGTTCGGTAAATGTTCTTGCCCACCAGTGCTTTGTGCAGATGGGTGGGCGGTCCGGTGCGGGCCGCCCCCAGTCGACACGTTTCGTATAAACGGGAAAGTTCCAACATGACCGGACGTTGGTAGCGGTCCACATGGACGTCAAGGCACATTGCCACCTCCTCGAGGGATGCGTTGCCGGCTCGCTCCCCGACCCCGTTCAACGCCACTTGCGCGATATCGGCACCAGCATCGACCCCGGCAACGGTGTTGGCTACCGCAAGCCCGAGATCATCATGGAAGTGAACCGCGAAAAGCGCTTCGGCTAGGCCTGGGAGCTCATCGAACAGGTACCCGAGTCGCTCGCGAACATCCTCGGGGGTGGCAATTCCCACGGTGTCCGTATAACCAAGTACGCGAGCACCGGATTCCAGTGCAGCGCGGTAAAGACGCACGAGCACCTCTGGTTCGGTCCGAGTGGCGTCTTCCGGACTGAACGCACATGTGCCGACAGTTGCCACGGCATGGGTCACACTCGCGCGAACCGCAGCCTCTAGATGGTCGACATCCATGTGGAGTTTGTCGCGTCGATGCACGGGGCTAGTACCCAAGAAGACAGTCACCGCACGGCGTTCGGGTGGCAGACCACCAAGGGCGAGAGCCACGGCATCGATATCGGATTCCAGTGCTCGGGCTAGTCCGGAAATGATGATGCCGTCCACCTCGGCCGCCACTCGTTGGACGGCAGCAAGTTCACGTTCGGAGTTGGCGGGGAAACCGGCATCGATACTCGCAACACCAAGATCGCGAAGCGCACGCGCGAGCTCGACCTTCCCATCAGCGTCAAGCAGCGATCCGGGCATCTGATCGCCTTCACGCAAGGTGGCATCGCTGAAGATGACCGGGCGCGGCCGCTCGTCGATCCGGGAAGCCCTGCTCATGTGGCGAACTGCCCCATCCGCACGTAAATAAGCCGATCGGGATTCTGTGATTCGGTGCGACCGTGGGCGGTTGTCGTGTTGTTGACCGCGAGGATCTCCCCCGGCTGCCAATCCACTCGCTGCTCAATTGCTTCGCCCACGGCGTAGACGGCGTAGACGATCTGCTCTGGAACACGCTCACCCTCAGGCGTGCGGATAACGATCGGCGGAGTGCGTCCTGACTCCTCGTGCAGCACATCACCGGCTGTCCCAGCGTCGGCGATCTGCTCACCGAACCACACCGGCAAGAGGCTGCTGAGTAGTCGCTCTGTTCCATCGGAATCGAGGACTATCGCACTAGTTCGATACTGAGTGGTCACTACATCGAACTCGGGGTCGTAGGTGATGGTGGTGTTGTTGGCCTGACACAGGCGATCCACCTCGTCGAGATTCTCGGTCATGAACGCCTGCCGCCAATCGGCCCCTTCGAGTCGACGGTGATAAACGAGATCATTCGCGCGCAGGTAATCGCGCACTTCCTCCGGCAGCGCTGCCAACAACACGGCGCCGTCGCACACGGTCGTCTCGCCACCTCCGCCCGCGGGTGGCACCTGGCAGTAGAACCACAGAACCTGGGGGCGCTCCTGGAAGTAATACATCTCCCCGTGCAGCGGAACCGGGAACGTCTGCGTGGATCCCGTTGCTGTCAGGATCGATGATTCGGTATCAACCGTCGCTCGATCGAGTGAGCCGAACCGGAATCCACCGCCTCGGTAGTCGTGCCAGTCGGCGCAGATGGCATCGCTGATAGCCACGAAGTCGTCGAGGGAGGCATCGAATCCGCGGATCGCAACGCTTCCGGCGGTGCGCAACGCTTGGGCGACTTCCTGTGGATCGATATCCGCGAACGAGGAATCGTCGGACGCTTTCCTGATGGTCACGAGTGTGTCAGTGCTCATGTTCGATCCCTTCGCTCGTAACAGATTCCCAATACTGCGCCCGGGGGCCTCAAGAGCATCACTTGCCACAACGCGTCGGCGTCATCGGGTCCGGCCACGATGAGTGAATGCTTCCAGGGGTCTCGCGCCATCACCGGCCAACGGCGGATGTTTCCACCAAGCCCAGTTCCCACTGCTTTGGCAGCTGCTTCTTTTGCAACGAGTACTTCAATGGTTCGGGTCACTCCCGCTTTGACCATTTCACTCTCTCGGTCCGTCAGGGCGCCATCGATCGCGGCGGTTTCGCGATCACTTGCCTCGATATCGATACCTAGCACCGCTCCCGGACGGGCTGCACCCGCCACGATCATGGACGTGCTGTGGGTCAAAGACACCACCGGTACACCGCCGATCGATTCCAGAGGCGGGCAATGCACGTAGGGGGCACCTTCGGTGGTCGTAAGGATCTCGACGTCGGCAGGTTGTAGGTCCACCCCGTGGTGATGCAAAGCCCACGCCCGCACCGCATCCTTCATCGCGATTCTGCCGAGCAACCACTCGATTCGTCTGGCGGGCTGCGCTCGCATTCCGTACCAGGAACGCCGTTCACCGGAGGTCAAGGAGACGTGCGCAAGGACACGGGACCAGATCCCGTAACCCGAAACCAGGAAGTCCGGCTGGATATCGGTGATAGCCCGTAGCGTTACCGGGGGCGGCCCCACCGGCCAATCGACGCTGAGCATCTCGCGTGCAGGATTCAACAGGTACGTCAGGAAACGGCTCGGGAACGCGAAGACCCGTTGTCGAAGACCGACGAATCGGGCCACCACGCTTCCGGATCCGTCGATGATGTCGATGTCCGCGCACGTGCCAACATCATCGCTCTCCCGGATGCGCACCTCGAACCGAACGGGTGTGCCTTCAGGGATTAGCGGCCCGAATACCTCGTACGCCTCCGCGGAATAAGGGAACGCGCCCACGGTCTGCGAGTTGTATTCATTGGCCCAAAAGGACACAAGTTGACCGCACGTATCGGCAAGGAACGGGTCTATCTCCATGCGGGGACGCAGCGAATAATCGGGGTGGAGATCTACGCGACGACGACGCCCACGGGCCCTAACTCGATCCTCTGTCACGTCGTCCACTACCTCGACGGCCCGGAAGGCCGGGCCGTGAAAGAGACCGGAGTACAGACCTCGGGCCTGACCTTCAGACCAATCTTCCGAAGACCCCGGGGGTGCTGCCGGGTAGCGATCGGCCAGGACAACCTGTCCTTCAAATGCCACGAACTCTGGACCGGCATCCGAGGGATCCGCCGGTGCGATGTGCGGATCACGGATCACCACTATCTGAACGTCTACGAGATCTTCTCCGGATTGCGTGGCTTCGATTCGAACGGTGACCTCACCCGCATCGAGGGCAACCCAGCGGTGGGCCCGCAAATTACGCACCCGCGTGCAGACCAGATGATCACCTACAAGGTCACGGGCTGCTTGCGCCACCATCTCCATGCTCGCAGTGAAGGGGACCACTGCCAACGGCGTCAGCGACGAATCGCGCTGGGAGACCACGCCACCGATCGCGTGATGGGCGACCGTGGGATCGGTATCGGCACGAAAGACCTTGATGTACGTCGATGAATCAGTCGTGCGCTCGACACACTCACCGAGTATCCATTCGCGATCACTGCGACCCTCCTCGAACAACTCCTCTCCGACGATCGCTCGCACCGCAGCCGATCCCATCACCGTCTCCTGAGCTTGGACGAATTGACGCATGAGCGTCAGGTGGGTCTCCAACGCATGGGCGTGGTCGCCGTCACTCGCGCGGCGTGCGATCGGTTCCCCGATGCTCGGCTCCAACTCCAACAAATCCACCGGGTCTTCGATCCGATCCCCGAGCAGTCCGCGGATGCGATGAAGCCACGTGACATCGACGTCCATGCCGTGAACCCATAGCGCCGCGAGGGTCCGCAGAGAGGTGGCTAGCGTCCCGGCAGCGGAATCCATGGACAAGACCAGAACACCCGTTCCACGCATGACATCGGTGGAACACGCGCCAAGCATCGTGCCCGGGCCTACTTCCACCAGGCACGTCAACGCCTGCTCCTCGACCATCCGGCTGACGGTCGCGGCGAAGTCGACGGGCTTCCACCATTGCTCGGCGAGCAGGTCCCGGATGGAGTCGGGGTCGGCGTCGACAAGTTCCCGAGTGGAGCACGAATACCAGGGAAGTTGCGCGCGACGGACGTCGATGTCCTGGTACGCCTCACGCATCATCTGCCCGCGAGGGGTGAACGCTTCGGTGTGGTAGGCCAACGTGAACGGAAGTTCCCCGATCAGCGTCCCAGGAGCGCGCACTGCAGCGAGAAACTCCTCCCGGTGAGCATCTGCGACCCAGACCACGCAGACTTTGGGTGCGTTCACGTTCGTGATGACAGCCGTAGGGGTCTGCTCGACCACGCTGCGCACGTCATCGACTGTTCGACCATTGATGGCGAACGTTGCACCGGGTGGGAGAGGGAATCTCTCCGCCGCGGCCACCTGCACTTCGGTTACCCGGGCGATCGCGGGCATCAACTCCGCGGCGCGCATTTCGCTGACCGCACCGCTGATCACGCCGGCCGCGAATTCGCCACTGGATTGGCCGAGCACAGCCGATGGCGCTACTCCTAGCCGGGCGAGGGTATCCGCGGATGCGACACTCGCAACCGCCAGACTCTGCGTTCCGCCGAAAACGCCCGACAGTTCCGAAGGATCGGCGGGTGCCAGCGGCTGCGACCACATTTTCGGGGTCATCGGCTGCACATCCGCCGTGACAAGAGTCGAATCGAGTTCGACGAACCAATCCTCCACCGATGGAAGGCAGGCTGCGAGGTCCTGGAACATGCCCGGACGCTGCGAACCCTCCCCTGGGCATAAGAAACCGACCTTCGGAGCCTCGACCGCCACACCCAAGACAGTGCCGTCGGGACTGCGTAGTCGGTCCTTTCCGTTCTCGATCGCAGCGATGATCCGATCGATTCGGGCCACGGCCTCATCGACCGAGGTAGCTACGAGGCCGGCCCGATGCTCGGAGTTCAATGCTGGACTCTTCGATGCCACCATCGACAACTGCACTCCGTCGAGCAGTTCACCTCGAGCAGCGCTCAGCGACTTGCGAAGCGACTCGAGATCCGTGCCGCCGAATAGGAGCACTTCGACCGGCCAGTGGGCCGGGGCTGGTCGGGCTTTGCGTTGCGGTTCTTCGACGACCACGTGCGAATTCGCTCCCCCGAAGGCGACGGTGTTGACGCCTATGCGCCGCGCACCGCTGCGCAGGGGCACCGGCGTGAGGGTGGTGGCCGCCACCTGCTGGCTGTTCATCTCGATACGACGCCGCGGGCCCGATCCGATCGACGGGGTGATCACCCCGTAGTGCACGCTCAAGATGGCCTTGATCAGTCCGCACATCCCACCGGCGGCCAGGGCGTGACCCAAGAGCCCCTTCACCGATCCCACGAGCCACGGCTGCTCGCCGCGTAACCGCTCCAGCGTGCGCCACTCGGAACGATCACCGATTTCCGTTCCGATGGCATGGGCTTCGACCGCGGAGATGTCGTCGGGCCCGAGTCCACCACCCCGCCAGGCTTGCTCGATCGCGCTGGCCAGTCCCTCTGGCCGCGAGGTCAACAGGCCAAGGCTGCGTCCGTCGCTGGATTGGCCGACCGCGCGGATATCAGCATATGACTCCCCGGCACGGACATCTGCCGTTCGTTTGAGAACAAGGAAGCCAACGCCCTCGCCGATGAGGGTGCCCACAGCATCGGACATGAAGGGTCGGCATTCATCGTCCGCCAACATGTCCACCGCAGCAAAGGACTCCTGGACACCGCGGTCCAACCAAGGTCCGACCGCCCCAATCAAGACCGCATCGACCGTTCCCGCGGCCAGCATCAGCCGGCCGGTCTCCAAAGCAGCCACCGCCGATGAGCACGCAGCATCCACTACTTGCTGCGGACCGTGCAGATCCAATTCCGATGCGATCCGTCCGGCCAGCAGATTGGGGTGAATGGAGGTCACCAGGTCGCTATCTATCTGATGACCGTGGGCCCAGGCTTGCTGCGGACGGCCCAACAGGGTTGAGGTACCGACCAGCACCGCGCACGAGCGTCGCAACTGCTCGTCTAGGCCCGCATCACGAACCGCCCGGCGTGCCACATCGACCGCGATCAAGTGCCACGGTTCACCCACTCGCAGTACCGATGGCGCCGGTAGCGATTCGCGATCCATGACCAGCGGAGCGAACCCCCCGAAGCGCGGACCAGCGCTTTCCGCACGACCGGCGGGCGCCTGGGATGTTTGCGGAACTCCGCCCACGAGCACCGACCACAGCCGGTTGAGGTCCGGCGCACCGGGGAAGGTCGCAGCCATGCCCACAACGCTTGTCGAGCTGTGCGGATGCGTCATCTCGCCCACGGACCGTCTCCGATCACGATGTCGAGGAAACCCGGATTCACCGCAGCAGAAGCCGCCTCGATCGCGAAGGCACGCGCTCCCACCGTCGGCTCGATCACATGGATGCCGCGCTCGCGTAGTAGATCAGCCACAACCTCGTTGACCATGCCTTGCAGGCCCGTACCGAACCACGGTCCCCACTGGATAGTGCGCATTCCAGTAGTGGGCCACCGCTCGGCCCAACTGGCGGCAAGGACGGTCATCGCCTCGTTGGCCGCTGCGTACGCGGACTGTGCGGGGTTGCCGAACGCGCCCGTCACGCTTCCGAAAGCCACCATCCATGAAGGGATGCTCTCCGCCTGCGCCAGGGACCGGCATACGTTGTCCAAGCCGAGCACCTTGGTTTCGATCACCGCGCGAGCGTCGGTGAGATCGAGTTCAGCCAGCGGTGCATCGCGAACGATCCCCGATCCGAAAACAACGCCGTCGATTCGACCCTGCTCAGCCAGCACCGCGTCGATCACCGAATCGACTTGGGAGTTATCGCGTACATCCGCCGGAAGCGCCTGCCAACCCTCGGGCAAGTCCCATTCCGCTGCAGACCTGCCGACCACGATCACGGTGCAATCCGGCAACGCCTCCACTGCCGCACGTGTGATGCCCCGAGCACCTCCAAAGGCAAGTACCACATTCCCCCGCAGCACCGAGAGGTCGACTTCACCGATCGCTTGTTCCCCCAGGCGCATGCCGATCGAACGAAGTTCGGTCTCCTCGCAAACGCGGACTCGAGTGTTCGCATCCTCACCACGCTCCGCGGCAACACACCGGGCGGCGGCGGCAACAGTCCGCGCCGGTCCCGCCGCGCCTTCGATCACCGACAGTTCGGCCGGCGCCACCTGCCATTGCGACAGCGCGTCCATCGCCGATTCGATGAGTACAGCCGCAGCCTTGCTGTGATCGTCAGCGTGTACCTCGCTGGTTCGGAAGGCTTCGCCATCGACTACCGGCACATCGACCCACGTGCGCACGAGTCGAGGCACATCGACGTCATCGAGCATGGACGTTGGTGATTCGCTTGCGTCCTCTTGCAGCGCTGAGACGATTTCGCGAACCGTGCGGAGCCGACTCAGATCCACGCCTTCGCGCCGCTCAATGCCGAGGCGTTCGCGCAGCATGGACAAGATCTCCACTCGCTTGATGGAATCCACCCCGAGTTCGGATTCCAGATCCATCTCCGCACCGATCACACCCGGATCGAACCCGGTGCGATCGCTGATGAGTGCGACGAGCACTTCTTGTATGTCGGCAGGAGCACTCGGATCCGTCTTCGCTGCGACGGCGTGTGGTTCATCGCGCTTGGGCTCCAAGGGAACATCACCCCGCGCAACCTCCTGCGCAAACCGCGGCGCAGGTGGCGTGATGCGAGGGCGCCGAACACCGCCGGATGCTTGGCCGAGGGCCTGGTCCATCACCTGCTCATGAACCCGTAGGAAGTCTTGCATCGTGCGTTGGAACTCCACTACGGCATCGCTCGATCCGATGTTCGGTGTTGCCAGGACCTGCCCCGCGGTCTGCACCGTCAGCATCGGCTCGCGGCCGTCGTAATCACCATCCATGCGACCGCGGCGCACACCTCCACCGTCGACGAACCAGGTGGTGTCGTCGGTGCCACGTAAGGCATCTTCACCGGGCACAAGGAGTCGACCTTCGAACAGTGCCTGCACGCTATTCACCGCACCGAGAGTCCACAACTCGCCGATCGCATCCAGGACACCGGACATCGGTCGCCCAGGTCGCTCCATCGGCACGACACGGACGCTCGGATCGATTTGCTTAATCAACGACGACGCAGTCGACCCTGGGCCCACTTCGACGAAGACCGTTACACCTGCCTCGACCGCTTGCTGGACTTGTTCCACGAATCTGACCGGCTGCATCAGGTGGTCGGACATGCGCTGGCGTATCTCCTCGACGCTCACCGGATACGGCGAACCGTCAGCGTTGCCGATAACCGCGATCTGCGGTGCGGCCAACCGATAGCCAGCGATTGCGGTGGTCAACGGGCCGATCGCGTCGGTCATCAACGCCGAATGGAAGGCACCACCCACCGGAAGAACCACTGCCGATACCCCGGTGTCCATCGCGCGACGAGCAATATCCTCGACATCGGCGCGGGCTCCGGAGACCACCATTTGGCGGGGGGCGTTGAAGCACGCCACTGTCGCTTCGGTTCCTGACACCAACTCAGCGGCCGTGTCTGCATCGATCTCAAGGGCCGCCATGGTGCCGCGGCCCTCGTCGCTCGCAGCCATTGCGGCGCCGCGTACGCGCGTGAGGTCTACGAGGTCTTCGCGACCCAATACTCCGGCGCGGTGCAGCGCCATGAACTCACCGTAGGAATGACCGAAAGCAACCGTCGGCTGAACACCGAGCGAGTCCAGCAGGTCAGACAAACCAATACCGAGTGCTGCGAGAGCGCTTTGCGCCATCCGAGTGTCGGCAATCCTGGTGCGCTGTGCGTCGGTCTCGCGATCCGATCGTGCGCGGAACGGGTAGATGGTGTCGATGAGGTCATGGGGCAGGTCCTCGCCGATCAGTGCATCGACCAGCGCAAGTGACCGGCGAAGATCCGGCAGATAGACCGAGGCCTCACGCAGACTTTTGATCCGTTGAGCAGCCTGTCCCGGGAAGACCTCGGCAACGCTGGGAGGTGTCGTCACCTCGACGAGATCACTCACGTCACCTTGCTTCCATCGGATCGCACATTCGCGCAGTTGCCGTGCTGCATCGAGCGGATCGACCATGACGATTGCCCAGCGCCAGGGCCCACTCGCGGCGCGCGCTGCTCCGTAGGCGACGTTTCGGGCAATGCTGCCGCGGATCTCCAACTCCGCCGCCAAGCGTTCGGCTTGCTGCGCTGCGTCGTTAGCCGAACTGGCCCCGATCACCAGCAACTCCGCGGGCCAGCGTCTTGCGCCGACAACCGCGCCATCACCTGACTCCAAGACCAGGTGCGTGTTGGTACCACCGAAACCAAATGCGCTGACCGCGGCGAAGCGTGCCGGATCGAGCCATGGCACGGATTTGTCGTACAGGACAACTGAGCCGGTCTCGTCCCTAAGTGAATCGATGGGTGTCTGGACGCTCGGTTGTCCGGGCCGTATCCCGTGATACAACGCCATTGCTGCCTTCATCAGGCCAAGGACTCCGGCACCGGCCTTCGCGTGACCCATCTGCGCCTTGATTGAGCCCACCGAACACGAGTTGGACGAGGGTCCACGAACTTCGCTTATCGTGGTGATCTCCGTTCGGTCACCGACAACCGTCCCGGTGCCGTGCGCTTCATATAGCCCGATCTGCGCAGGCTCGACATCGCAACTGTCATAAGCGCGGCGAAGCGCTAGTTGCTGGCCGGAACTCTGGGGAGCAGTCAGGCTTAGGCCGCGACCGTCGGAACTCGAGCCACTGCCTCGGATGACCGCATAGACGCGATCCCCGTCTCGCCTAGCGTCGTCAAGGCGCTTGAGCACAAGGATTCCCACCGCTTCGCCGATTACGATTCCATCGGCGGACTCATCGAACACGTGCGCGCGATCTCTCGGTGATAACGCGTGGCTTGCGGCGAAGGACAGGTACACGCGCGGTGCCATCGCGGTGTCAGCGCCGCCTGTTATGACCACATCGGTCCGACCAGTTTCCAACTCCCGGATGGCAGCCTCAATCGCAGCTAGCGACGATGCACAGGCCGAATCGACAGTGTGGTTCGGTCCCTTGAAATCGAAGCGGTTAGCGATGCGTCCGGTGGTGACGTTATTCAAGAAGCCGGGGAATGACTCTTCCGTCCAACTCGGGAGTCTGCTCCATGCCTGTTCCTCGACTGCTGCGCTGACACTGGAGAGCATCGCCCGGGCGGCGTATCCCTCGCCGATATCGCCGCTGCTCGAGGACATTCCGATGATCACCCCGACTCGTGACCGATCGATGCGACTGGCGTCGAACCCGGCATCGGTTAAGGCCCGGCGCGTCACCTCCAGGGCCAGCAGTTGCGCCGGTTCGATGTGCGAAAGGGCCGTGGGCGGGGTCCCGAAATGCATGGGGTCGAAGGGGATCGGATCGATGAATCCGCCGTGCACGGCGATGGTCGGGTCCGGAGCCGCCGGATCGGGGTCGAGTACGCGCGCTGGATCGAATCGCTCTGGCGGCACCGGACGCGTTGCCACCCGTTGCTGGACCACGGTGTCCCAAAAACCAGCGAGGTCGCTGGAATCGGGAGCCACAACGGACATCCCGACAATGGCAACCGGTACCGACTTGATTGCATCGGTGTGATGTGGAGCCTGTGCATCCCAGGTCGCCTCGATGACTTCTCGGCCGCCCGCCAGGACGTCTTCATGCAGCGCCGAGATGGTGGTCACTTGCGCGTGCATCGTTGCGACATCCCCGAGCATGTACATGCCTTCACGCAACTGCCGATCGCGGTCAACAGAGACAACAACCTCGCCTTCACGGATCTCGGCGCGGCTGGCCATGCGCAGCCGTCCGAGGGTGAGAGCTTCGAGTTGACTCGATCGGGTTTCCGGATCCGCACCAGTTAGATCACGAGCTCGCTCTTCAAACTCGGAGACGAAGCCACTCATCGCGACTCTCGTGGAGTGACCCACCGCAGTGGTGACCGTGCTCGTGCGATCGCAGGACAAGGCAACGTCTTGGAACAACTGGGGAATCGCTCCGCTCGTCACGGCTTCCCCCGTGAACAGGTACGCCGTTCCCATCAGAAAACCGAGGGAAACTCGATCAAGGAGACCACCGAGTTCCCAAGATGCGAGCGCTGCGGCCGCCGCCGAGCTCACCGAATCGTGGATGCCCCCGGCGAGGAACACCGAGGCTTGCGCGGACTCATCTGCTTGAAGTAGTCCGGCGATCTCATGCAATGCAGATTGCCACAAGACCGGGCTGGCCAGCGGTCCAACATGCCCGCCGCACTCGTAGCCCTCGAGGACGAAGCGTCGAACCCCCGCTTTCCACAGCAAGGAGACGATTCGTGCCGTTGGTGCGTGCGCGTAGGTGATGATTCCGTGCTCCTCGAGATCGAGCACCTGGTCCGGGCGAGCGCCTGCGACCACTGCCACCGATGGCCGGGTACGCAGTACCGCCTCGTGTTGTGGCTGCCAGATCTCCGGCGGCGCGAAGCCGAGCATCCCCACGCCCCACGCTCGATCGGCGAGTTCAGCGGCTGTTTCGGTGAGTACATCATTGGCTTCAGGTCCCCGCTTGAGAGCGAGCGCTACCAGCGGCAGAGCACCTTGGTTCGCAACCGCACTCGCGAATCCCGGGATATCACTGACTCTGGTCATCGGCCCTTGAACGAGCGGTGCTCCAAGGCCTAACTCTTCGCACAGCAGAGAACCACTTGCGAGCAAACTCTCGGCGCGCGCAGCAATCCCAGGTTGGTCATCGAGGCGGTAACCCGACAGCACTGTGGCGAGGGACCGATCGACGTTCTGCCAGGCGATCGCGAGCCCTTGACCTACGGGAATGAGATCGGAAAAGACATCCCGCCAGCCCCACGGCAAGTCGTCACCGACACGATCGATATCCGCGACGAGCGTCGCGTGGGCCTCCTGGGCAACGGGAAGATTCCCCCGCAGGAGGAAGCGCACCTGCCTATCAGCCGGCCCGAGCGCCACCGCCTCAGTGCCATCAAGGTCGCGCACTGCACCGCGCAACCCGGTTATCCGCGCTTGGCTTGTCAACACCAATTCATCGCGCAACACGACACCGGCGGCACCTGCAGTTCGGAAACCCGCAGCTATCGACGGGCTGATCGCACCGAAGCCGAGCACTTCACGGGCACCCACTTTGCGCGCCTGTTGAAGCAGGATCGAGGTAGACGTCGATCCGATCACCCCACCGGATTCCGATCCGCGCACCACAACGTGGTCATCGCTGGCGGACAACTCACCGATGCGCTGCGCATCGGTGACTTCGAGCCACGCCTGGACGCCAGCCGAAGCCAATTGCTCCCGGATCGACATCCAATCAACAACCGGATTAGCCCACGAATCAGTCACGATCACAATCGCGCCCGGTATCACCTCTGCCTTGACCTGTTTCCACTGCGATGGCGACACTCGGACAACAACGCGATCGCACTGCTTGCTCATCAATCGGATGTCGATCAGGCGATCACGGATCGCGGTATCGGCCAGATCCAGGCCCGGTATCACCTCTGCCGACAGGCAGGCACGCGCCCACTCCTGGATTCGGATGACGTCGCCCGGCGGTGAATCGGGAATGCGCAGTGCGATGGTGATCATGCAGCCGCCCTACTTCCCAGCAAATGGTCGATGAGGAAGTCGGCTCCGGCGCGGACACCGTCGTCGGCGGCGATGGATCCGGCGAGCTCCTGCGCGCGGGCGCGGTAGCGCGGGTCCTCCACGGCACTGCCGATTGCCCGAGCCAGCGATTCGACCTTCAGATCCTGGATTGGGATCGATGCCGGAGCCACCCCCAAAGCGACAGCGCGATAGCCCCAGAAGGGTTGATCCAGACAGAACGGAACTACTACTTGCGGAACGCCGGCGCGATAGGCGGCAGCGCTGGATCCGACTCCGCCATGGTGAACAAACGCCCGTACCCGCGGAAGCAGCCAGTCATGCGGGAGTCGATCTACCACCAAGACATCATCACCGCGAACCGAATCCGGATCGAAGGCACCCCAGCCGCTCAAGAGCAGGACTCGTTGACCGGCCCGTCGAGCCGCATCGACCACGGTGCGCGCCAACGCCCGCGGATCGGGAGCGACCACACTGGAAAACCCCACTGCAATCGGCCTATCACCTTGATCGAGGAAATCCGTCACGTTCTGCGGTGGTTGCCAAGATTCGTCGGCCGGCAACCGCCAGTAGCCCACCACTCGTGCTTGCTGTGGCCAATCAGGCGGTTGCGGAATCACCGCCGGGCTGACACCCACCACGGTGGGTAGTGCGCGCAAGCGACGAAGGCTTTGCCTGCTGGACTGGATCGGCAACCCAAGACGCTCGGCCTCCGCACCCATGATCTGCACCATGGGGCCTGAGCCCATCCGGTTCAGTGCATCGACAGCCCAGTGACCGAAACGCTGTCCCATCGGTCCGAACCGGGACCAGCCTGGCTGCCACAGCGGTGGGAGTGTGCGCGTTGGCAGTGACGGGAAGATCGACGCGACCGCGGCTGGAACTCGCCGCTGATGGGCGAACGGCGCAGCCCACGCCATCGAGTAGTCCAAGATCACCTTGTCCGAGGAGTCGATGCAATACGTGATCGCGCGCGCGAGCTGCGCGGTGAAATACGGAAGCGCCTTGCCGTAGAAGCCTGCGATCGAACGAATGCCCCGACCCGGCTCGCGGAACGCTCGACCCTCGTCGGTCTCGTAGAACGCCCGAGTGTCACCCGGCATCGGGTAGAAGCTCATGCCGCGCTCGATACACATCGCCCGGTAGTTCATGTGGGTGGCCATACGAATGTCCACACCCTGCTCGACCAGTCCGGTGGCCAACGCGATCATCGGCTCGACATCGCCGTTCGTTCCCACAGTCAGGACCGTGATCCGCATGGTCGTTCCCTGCTACGGCCGAGATGGCGCGGCGGTCAGCGCATCGAGGATTTCCGTGACGCTGAGATCCGATCGCGCCTTGCCGTCGGCCTCCAAGAGCGCCTCTAGTTCCAAGACGACATCGAGCCGATCCTCGGTGGTTGCTAGGACGTGCACGATGTCAACGGACGACAGCTGCAGATCGGCCACCAGCATGGTGGTGTCGGTGATGTTGACGTCGTCGTAGCCCAAGCCGAGGAGAGTCGCGCTGAGTACCTCTACGAGTGTCTCGCGGGCGGGGTCGGCGCTCACGAAGCCTTCCCAGCGTCCGTCGTGACCGCTGGTCGCTTGAGGAAGTAGGTCCAAAAGCCCGAGTCGACATGCAACTTGCGCTTGACCCACCACCACATGACGCCCTGCGCAACGATCATGCTTATCAGGGTCGAGAACGCGGCACCGACCATGTCGAATGCGGGCACCAGGACGATCAACAGCGCAACGTCCAGGAATATCTGACCGCCGTAGATGACGCTGACGTCCTTCCCTCGCCCGGTCATGATCAGCAGGTAGCCGCTCGGGCCGAAGGCCAGCGAGACGAACTGCGCAGCCAGCAAGATGGCCAGGGGTGCGCGTGCGTCAGCAAAGCCCTCACCGTACAAACGAAGGATCGGTCCGGCGGCGATCAAGATCACAGCGACCACAACGATCGCAGGAATCAAGATGAGCCGGAAATAGTTGCGAACCACGTACTGCACCAAGTCAACTCGCCCAACTGCAAAGAACGGAGCGAAGAATGGAACAGCACCCGCATACGCGGCCGAAGGCAGATTGCCAAGGATCTCCGCGACCGTGATCGCCGCGGAGTAGGCAGCAACCGTGTCGCTTCCCTTGAGGATGGCCAGTGCATAAATATCCGCGCGGTACAGCAAGATCACCAGGGCAGACATCAGGAGCACCGGCGGACCGGACTTGACCCAGGTCCTCCAATCGGCCATGTCGACGGCGATGCTGGTTCGGAAGCCCTTGGGCAAACCGCCCCGCATTCCGAACCACTGCAAGAAGAGGGCCAAAAGTGTGGTGCCGACCAACACGAGCAACAAATCGGCGGTAGTAAGAGAGTTGAACGCGGCAACGACGATCCCTGCAGCACCTATCGATAGCAGCGGTGCAACGAGTTGCCCCGGAAATGCACTCCAACCAGGACGTGCAAGGTTCACCAGGAACGAGCCCCACAACTGACTCATACCCAAGATGCCGGCGAACACACCACCGAGCACAACGGCGCGGAAATCATCTCCGGCATCACGGTCCAAGAGCGCCAGACCAAGGGCCAAGATCGCGATCAGGATGCTTACGCCGATCGTCACCGCGCTCGACGCGATGATCAGGCCGCGTACTTTCGTGAAATCGTTCTTCTGCTGGTAGACGGTCTGGAATCGACCGAGCGATGTGGCCATACCAAGATGCGGTACGTAGGCCAACGCCATCGCTGTACCCGCGATGAGGGAGAAGTAGCCGAAGGCGGATTGACCCAGCCAGTTTGCATACAGGATCGAGGCGATCTGGGCGATGACGACGGCGGGGGCCAAAACCAGGATCGTCTTGAGGTAGCTCGAGCGCTCTCGATCGTGGATCTCGTCGACGGACCACTGAGATGGGTCCCGGTCTGCGAGTTGCGGCCCAGCAATCGCGGACTTAATGCGGCCCGCCTCGTCACGCGTGACCTGGATCAGGCCCTGCTGGTGTAGCTCCTCGAGGAGGTCATGAATTGCATGCTCTTCTTTGGATACCGCGTCGGCGACATCGGCTACTGCTACATGGGCTCCGCGGGAAAGGTTACGCAGGATCGCATGGTGGGAATCGGTGTGATCACCCGTCGACCGACTACGCGCCTGGCCAAAGTGCTCCAGCGCGGGGTCTGAGGGTTTGAGGAAGGTCATCGTTTAACCGCCACAGCACCCCTGGCGATCATGTTCGATCGCCAGGGGTGCAATGAGGGGGTCGGCTAGCCGATGTGCTTGGCCCACGCATCGAGGAACACCGTGGCGCTCTCGATCGGCAGGATCTCGGTCTCCGATCCGTCGAACAGCGGGTTACCGCGGACCCAGCCGGCCAACTCGTAACTGGAATCGGCGTTGACCACGTACACGTGCCCCCCGCTTAGCAGAACGTAGGCGGCCTCCATCTCTCCGGCGTCGAGCGCCTTCTTGATCTGCTCGGAATGGTGCGCGGCTTCGCCAACGCCGTGCTCGTACTTCGTTCCGCCGTGGCGGCGGTTGATGATCATGAACTTCATGGGTTTCCTCCTAGGTGTTCATGAACTTTAGGGTAAACTCCGTCCCCTGGGGTGAGAGTTTCGAACATTTCTCAAGCCGGTCATCTAACGTCTGGGGCAGTAACTGATAGCGGGACCTCTAGAGCCCTCTTGTTCAACCGCCAACTAGGACGTTCACGAGCGCCGACGCATCCTCCAACTGGGGTTGATGGCCAAGTCCGGGTAACTCGATCGTCCGTCCATTCCAAAGGGTGGCGAGCGCGCGCTGCTGCTCAATCGGCCAGCCGTCGTCGTTCTCACCCCACACTACGAGGACCGGGGGACTAGGCGACGGAGGATCGAGCGGCCCCGTCTCCAACAGGATGCGGGCGCCTTCATCGAGGGCCACGGAGTCGTAACCGCGCCAACGGGCTCGCTCGAATTCGGCCACAGCCGGAGCAACTTCGGGTGCGCCGGCCGCGCGTTCTAAGCCCAACTTGCGCTCCCACAGGGCGTCGCGCTCCACCAGTGGGAGGAAACGCCGGATGAGTGGGAACACACCGGCGCGATGCGCGGGCAGCGCCGCAGGCCCCGAGCAAAGGAGTGTGACCGACGCCCAAGCGCATTGCGATGCCGCTTTTTGGGCGATCAGACCGCCGAGGGAGTGGCCGACGAGGTGGCCCGGCCCCAGCGACCATCGGGATTGCACCTGCTCGGCCAGGGCACAGGCATCCGCGGCCATCGCCTCCAGGGAGCAGTCCTGCGCCGCCTGCGCCGCACTCGATTCGCGCTGCCCGCGGAGGTCGAAAGCCACCGCGCCTTGCCCCTGCTCGGCGAGCAGCGACATGACCGCGTAAAAGTCCTCCTTGCTGGACAAGTAGCCCGGCACGAAGCAAAACCATTCGTCTGCAGCGTCCACACCGACGGCAGTAGCGGCTATCGGGCCGCGGGGGGTGGGGACGTTCATTCGAACCGCACCAGTCGGCAGTTGCAGTCGGGCATCGTGCGCGTCGGCGGGTTCGCGCTCTTCCTCTCCCCGGGACGGAGGCTGCATGCCCACCTCCTTGGGAGTCCGCAAACCAATGTGATCTTCGACAAATCTAGTAGCGTGCGACCGTGAGTTCCCCTCTGACCGGCGCCCTCACCGTGGTCGCCGTCATCGCCACCGTCGTTGCCGTCTTCCTCTTCGTCCGAACGCTGGCCGGCATGGTCCGCACCTACCGTGGTGGCCAGCCGATCAGCCGGTCGGATAACCCCGGGCAGCGCACCACCACCCTCCTGCGCGAGGCGCTACTCGCCAGCCGGCTGAAGCAACAGCCGGTTGGAGCGATCGTCGCCACCGCCCACTGGGTGGTCCTGGTCGCCTTCGCGGTGCTGTTCCTCACCCTGGTCACTGCGTACGCCCAATTGCTCAACCCCGACTTCGCGCTCCCGCTCATCGGTCACTTCCCACCGTTCGAGTGGTTGGTTGAGGGACTCGCCTGGCTCATGGTGCTATCGATCTTGTTCTTGATCGTCGTTCGCCTTGCCAACCGACCCGACACCAAGGGACGCAATTCACGATTCTTCGGCTCGACGATGTGGCAGGCCTACTACGTCGAGATCACGATCCTCGCTGTTGGTATCTGCGTCATTGCTCTGCGCGCGATGGAGTACGCCCTGGGAACCGAGCAGGGTGAATCGTGGGCGACCACCATCAACTTCCCGTTCACGGCTTGGATCGGCAACGGACTCACGGGGATGTCGGAGTCCGCACTGGCCAATGGCATCGCGATCGTCGCCTTCATCAAGATCGCGGTCTCGCTCGCCTGGCTGATAACCGTGGCATTGCAGCCAACCATGGGCGTTGCCTGGCATCGGTTCCTCGCCTTCTTCAACGTGTGGTTCCAGCGCAATGCCGATGGAAAGCCGGCACTCGGTCCGCTGCAGCCCATTTCCGTCAAGGGACAACCGATCGACTTCGAGAACATCGACGATCTCGACGACGACGCATCACTCGGTGTCGGCACCATCGGTGACTTCACGTGGAAAGGCTTGCTCGACTTCAACACCTGCACCGAGTGCGGGCGATGCCAGAGCCAATGCCCCGCCTGGAACACCGAGAAGCCATTGAGCCCCAAACTCTTAACCATTGCACTTCGTGAGCAGTCCAAGGCTGCTGCGCCGTGGTTGCAGACCGCGCCCGATGCCCGCGCCGATGTTCATGAAGACGTTCTCGGCATCGCCGAACGCCAACTCATAGCCGACGGCGACGGCGATCCGTGGGCGCAGTTCGACGGCGGTGTGATGAGCCCAGATGTGCTGTGGAGTTGCACCACATGCGGCGCCTGCGTGCAGCAGTGTCCCGTGGACATCGCGCATATCGATCACATCGTGGACATGCGCCGCTACCAGGTGTTGATGGCAAGTGAGTTCCCAAGCGAGCTCGGCGGCCTGTTCAAGAACATCGAGAACAAGGGCAATCCGTGGGGCATGAACGCTTCCGATCGCAACGCCTGGATCGAAGAGGTTGAATTCCCCGTTCGTGTCTTCGGCATGGACGGTGAAGATGAGATCCCTGAGGATGTCGAGTATCTGTTCTGGGTTGGGTGCGCGGGTGCGTTTGAGGATCGCGCGAAGCAGACAACTAAGGCCGTTGCGGAACTGCTGCACATGGCTGGTGTTGAGTTCATGGTCCTCGGTGAGGGCGAGACCTGCAACGGTGATCCGGCTCGACGCGCAGGCAATGAGTTCCTGTTCCAGATGCAGGCGATGCAAAACGTTGAAGTGCTCAACGAGATCAAGGCGAAGAAGATCGTCGTCACGTGTCCGCACTGCCTCAACACCCTCGGCCGCGAGTACCCGCAGATGGGTGGTCACTACGAGGTTGTCCACCA
>Ga0181593_10001113_pt1 | contig 24142 bp, 21 predicted proteins | sample 071ome_19_FD_133756 | JGI IMG/M metagenome (GOLD analysis project Ga0181593, IMG submission 133756) | Coastal salt marsh microbial communities from the Groves Creek Marsh, Skidaway Island, Georgia - 071413AT metaG (megahit assembly) | ecosystem: Environmental > Aquatic > Marine > Intertidal...
CCAACTGAGCTATTCCCGCTGAACGTGGGTGCACATTTTAGGGATTTAAGCTTATCGGTCAACCTTTTTTTGTTATCTTTCTGAAATTATTAAGAAATATTTGCCTTTTCTGTTCACTAAATAACCATACTGATTAAGCAATAATCAGCACACTCAACAACTGGTTATTTTGCAGTCTTTAATTCAGGCCATGCAGCCTTCATGTAAACGAACATCGACCAAAGTGTTAACCCGGCAGCGACTGCCATCGAGAAATAACCCAACATGCCAAAGTAGCCTAAAGAAGGCAGACTTGGATCTTCTGCCAACAAGAAAAAGATCGCGCCCATCTGAGCCAGGGTTTTGAATTTACCAATGAAGCTCACCGCAACACTTGCTCTCTTCCCTAATTCGGCCATCCATTCGCGAAGGGCTGAAATAACAATCTCACGGGAAATAATAATGGCGGAAGATAAGGTAATGAACATAGATTCGTAACTGTGCACCAACAACACCAGTGCTACGGCGACCATCAGTTTATCAGCTACAGGATCAAAGAACGCACCGAACGGGGTACTTTGGTTCCATTTACGAGCCAGATAACCATCTAGCCAGTCGGTGAAGCCCGCAACGAAGAAAATCAACGCGGAAGTAATGAAGCGCCAATCGAACGGAAGAAGGTAAATGAGAGCGATGACCGGAATAAGAACCAGGCGTACAGTGGTTAAGATATTAGGGATATTCATCCGTTGTTTCTTATTGTCCAAAAAGAGAATTTCTTGTGCCACAACACATGGGCACCAAACAAAGGTTCGAAAAGTATAACATAGTTAAATGTTAAGCCCTGCCCTCACCAAAAAATATTTTAACCGTACCCTTTGCGTCAACCAGAGAGCCCTGAAATCTGTTCCAAAGCATCTTCAATAGCAAAGCGCATACGTTCGGTTTTAGGTTCAATGGTCTTCAGAAAGGCTACGACGTCTTTTGAGTTTGGTTTGAAATTGCCCATTACTTCAATCAAACGTCGCTGCGTTGTGCTGTCCAGTTCATCAAAACGCGTTTTGATGAAAGGAAAGGTCTCATAGCCTGCTTTGATGAGCGCTGCTTTCGAAGCGTCTTGGACTTGCTTGGTCTTCCCGCTCCCCCCCCAAATCAAAAGCTCATACGTTTCTTTTGAGTCACTGCCGATATTATCCAGCACATTGATTAGAGCTTCCGTTAGGTAACGAGGTTCTTCAAATCGAGTAAACGCTTTGACTCTCTGAAGTTTCTTAATCACTTTAGCTTCGACAGGCTTGGCTCGCTCTGCATAAGCGCGCAAGTACTGAGCCCCTTCAAGTTGAGTTCGGTTTGATTCTTCAAACAGCATCTCGACACATTCTTCAGGTGTGCAGGCGGATGAATTAGGTAAATCAAAACGAATAAAGTACAGGTTCTTGGCCGTTTGATTCATTCTGGCATTATTAATAACCACGGAATACAGGATTTTATGTTCGGTTAGTAGCGCTGTCTGATACTCGGCTAATCTTGGATCTTCTTTCTTTTGCTCTAGCTTGCTTACAACGTAATACAAAGACTTTAAAAGCCTGCGATCATTTTCAAACGACGTTTTGTTTTCCAGGAACGCATTATTCAACCCAGACAGAAATCTTTGGTAGGTTTGAAACCTTTCTACCGATAACTCCTTTTGGAAATACACACCGATAGGCTGCGCTATTACCCGGTATCCATCGGCATCCAGATTGGCTTGTAACTCATCGAAGAGGAGTGCAATCAGATCCTGTCGTTGTTCATGTTGGTTCAACACCGCATTGAGCATGTAAACACTTAACTGGGATTGAGACACCGGGGCTTTAGCAGTTAACTGCCCTACTTCATTGAGCCGTGTGAGTTCACGCAGTTTCTGAACCAAGTCTTGTGTCGTTTGCTTACGCGCATTTCGTTCGACGGTGCTCTTAATCCACTTAGGATTCACTGGCGCTTGGGTAAAATTAACCAACAACTTAATCAGACGATTGATTTCTTTGCCTTCAAAACGCTGATATACACTCTTAACAAGCGCCCATTCTTCAGCTGACAAGGCTTTTCCGCCTAATGTATAAGACAACACATGAGACGCTAAATCCGGCGCAAAGGATGAACGTTCCTTATCTAACGCTTGGAACAAGTAAGCTCGATAGGCATCGTCATGATGATCCAGAGAACGCATTTGATAGATGATACGAATTTGCCAGCCATAACATTCCTCATCAATGGGATGTTTCTGAGCCAGTTCAAACAGTTTATTGACGTTTTCGATGCGATGAGAACGCTCAATGAGGTAATCCACGTCCTTAGCCAGTGAATCACAGGTATTCGCAACTTGAGGCGGTTGCGACAATCGCACCAGTTGTTCGCCAATTTGATCGGTATCTACGGTAATTTCCGCTTTCAGATAGAACTCTTCGCCATTCCAGCGTTCTTTCAGAATAATGGATTTTGTCAGCGCCTTGGCGTACGTGCCGTAATGGGCAGTCACATCACGCGTCAACACATCGTTGCTCACCTCATCATTCACTACGAATGAAGAACGCACCTGAACACCCACTTCCTGAATCAATAGCGTTTGCAGTTGGACAAGCGCCGCTTTACGAGCGGTCACCTTAGAATCATTTTCACTGGCGTTGTAGGTATAATCACGCACGAAGGTTTGCAGCTCGGCATAGCTGAGTTGTGAAGCGGCAAATAAGGAAACACACAAAAGGAAGTTAAGAAAAGCTTTCACAAAATCGTCCCTGATTTAGTCATTAAGATCGAAAAATTAAAACAAACTACTTTAGGTTGTAATTATAACTAACTGATTAGCTTAGAAACTTACCAAACAAGTCATAGGCCGCATCCACCACAATGCCATGTCGGACAGCTAAGCGATTATGATCTTTGTCGTAGCCACCACCAATGACGGTGGCAATGGGAATATGGCGTTGCAAACACATTTCAAGCACCAGTGAATCCCGATCATGTATGCCCTGCCAGGAAATATTGAGATGACCTAGTTCGTCATCTTCCCACACATCAGCACCGGCATCGTATAGTACCAAATCCGGTTGATGTTCATTGAGTAACTGCGTCAAAGTATTCTGAACAATATCTAAATACGCCTGATCTTCCAGCCCAACATCCAGGCCAATATCCAAATCACTCTGGGTTTTTCGAAACGGAAAATTCTTCTCACAGTGAATTGAACAGGTAAAAACCCGATCTTCATTCTGCAAAATGGCCGCCGTACCATCGCCCTGATGAACATCGAGATCAAAGATAAGAATCTTTTTTGCTTCACCTGAGTCCACCAGTGTCTTGGCGGCATAAGCCAAATCATTAAGAATACAAAAACCGGAACCAAAGTCATGATGGGCATGGTGAGTCCCACCCGCCAAATGGCTTGCCATACCGTACTTGAGCGCCAATCGTGCAGCTTTTAAGGTGCCGTTAGGTGCGGTAAGTGTTCGATCAACCAGTCCCTGACTCCAGGGCAGGCCTACACGACGCCATTCTTTCGCATCCACCGCATTACCACAGAGATTTTCAAGATAGTTCGAACAGTGCGCTTTAGATAAATCGTTGAGTGAAGCCGTTTCTGGCTTAAACAGATTGTTAGTTACGAAACCTTGTTGATTTACATAGTCGTGCAAACGAACGAACTTCGACATCACAAAACGATGGTTTTCCGGAAACGGACAAGAGTAGTTAGCGTGATAAACCAGCGGTAAGGACATCCAGGGAACCTATTAAACGTTATGGAGGTTGGCGTAAATTTCGTCAGCCAGGGTTTTACTGATCCCCGGCACCTTAGCCAACTCATCGGCGCTGGCATTATTGATTTCCTGCAAACCACCGAAAAAGTTAATCAACGCCTTTCTACGTTTTGGCCCTACGCCTTCAATGTCTTCCAATGTAGAACGTTTGCGAGCTTTGCCTCGACGCCAGCGGTGTTTACTCACCGCAAATCGGTGGGCTTCATCTCGAATGTGCTGTAGCAGTAGGAAACCGGGATGGTTGGCATCCAAATCCAACTCTTGATCCACACCATTGATAAAGATGGTTTCAAAACCGGATTTACGCTCAGGCCCTTTTGCCAGTCCGACGACATCAATGCCGGTCACCTGCAATTCAGTCAGTACATCCAGCGCCTGATTGATTTGGCCTTTACCCCCGTCAATAACAAGGATATCCGGAATCTTACCCTCACCTTTCTTAAGCTTGGTGAAACGGCGAGTCAGCGCCTGATTCATCGCCGCGTAGTCATCACCACCTGTAATGCCATCAATATTGTAGGAGCGATATTCGTTTTTCGCAGGGCCATTCTGATCAAACACAACGCAACTGGCCACGGTCGCTTCACCTGAACTATGACTGATATCGAAACATTCCAGACGCATCGGCACTTCGTCTAATTCCAAGGCATCCTGCAATGAACGGAAGCGCTGCATCATGTTCTGCTTGTTATTCAGCAAAGATTGCAGGCTTTGTTCCGCATTTTTCAGAGAAAGTTCTAACCACTTGGCTTTCTGAGTACGAACACGGGATTTGATCTCAACCTTGGCGCCAGAGACTTCCTTAAACGCCGTTTCCAACAGGGTTTGATCATTTGGCGCATGAGAGCAAATTAACTCTTGCGGGATTTCTCTGGTGGCACCTTGAGTCAAATACAACTGAGTCACCAAGGCGGTAATTAAATCGGCTTCCGTTTCATCAAGACGTAAATTCGGGAAATAGACCTTGTTGCCTAACACCTGACCACCACGAACATACAACACCGAGATACAAACGCCGCCGGGTTGGACCGCAACCGCAATCACATCGGCATTGATGTCAGAACCATCGCCCGCTACATACTGCTGTTCCTGAACTTTTCGAAGCGCTACCACCTGATCGCGAAGCTCCGCTGCCAATTCAAAATCCAGCGCCATAGACGCCTTTTCCATTTGGGCGGTCACTTCATGGATGACTTCCGTGTTCTTACCTTCCAAAAACATGGCGGTATGACGTACGTCTTCCTGATAGCGTTCGGGCGTCACATACCCCACACAAGGCGCAGAGCAACGTTTGATTTGATACTGAAGGCAAGGACGCGAGCGATTCTTGTAATAGCTATCATCACACTGACGCACCTTAAAGAGCTTTTGCAGTAAAGCGAGACTCTCTTTGACCGCACCACTGCTTGGGTACGGCCCAAAATAACGGCCCTTTCCGCGTTTCATTCCGCGTCTAAAGGAAAACAGAGGAAAGTCTTTATGGTCAGATAAATACACGTAAGGGTAGGATTTATCATCCCTTAACAGCACATTATACGGTGGTCGATGTTGCTTAATGAGGTTTTGCTCAAGCAACAGTGCCTCGGTCTCACTGTTGGTAACCGTCGTCTGGATATCAGCAATCTTGCTGACCATAACCCGCGTTTTGATGGGTAAGCCTGTCTTGCGGAAATAACTGGATAAACGTTTTTTAAGGTTTTTGGCTTTACCGACATAGAGCAACTCATTGCTCTGATCGAACATACGATAAACGCCAGGCAGCTCGGTCACACTTTTAAGGAAAGACGGAGAATCAAAGGTCGACTCTTCCTCGAGCGCTTCTTGCTGGTCAGTGGCTATGATTTGAGATTGGTCAGATTCAGTCATTCTTTTTTACATGCACCTTTAACATGCACCCATAACGAAACGCTGACCCTGACTATAAATCACCATGTACTCTTTGCCGGACTCCTGCTCAATGATGGCCTGTTCAGCCATATCATAAAACACGGAACGAGCTATTAACGCTCTCAAATTGGTTCTTACCAAAGCGTACGGGCTGGGCTCACCATCTAGACCGGCTTTATATTCCACTTCCAAAGGATGCTCAGCCCCAAGAACAAAGCTCTCGCCTGTTTTGGTGGTCAACTTAAAGCCTTTTCCAGCCTCGATATCCACCTCTTCCATCGCGATTACAAGGAAAGGCGCATCTTCCACCTGAAAACGCCATTTCTCAACGGGCGTCAGCAAGAAGTATTCACCGTTCTCAAACTTCATGATGTTACAGAAAATCTTAACGATTTCCGGGCGTTTGATTTCAGACCCTTCGTGAATCCAACGGCCATCTCGTTTAACAACAATATCAATATCGCCTGAAAGCTCAGGATTCCAAAGCTCTACCGGCGCAGGCTTTGAACCTTTGGTGTCTTTGATAAGTTCGGACACTTTTTCTTCAAGATTAGCCATTCAATACCTTCAAAATTCATCTATGTAAGACAAAGTAGCGGCAACGCAGTTAGTTTTCAGAGCCCACGCTGCCATTCTTGGCGTAACGGAATCACCCCCGGCTGATTAATTGCAGTATCTACTTTATTCAGCAACTTCTCTTTATCTGTACCCAAAGTACCTTTCAGTACCAGATAATTCGAGGCATGATCCGAACGGAAAACCGTGTTTTCCAACTCAAAATTCGCCAACATGGTACGAATTTCCTGGAACAAATCCGCCTGTTGAAGTGGCTCAAATTCACCATTAAAGCCTTCACGGAAACGTTCTTCACCCATTGGGAACGACACAACAAGCGTCGATACAAATTCAGGTTGGGTTTCATTCATTAAACGAGCACTGTTGATAGCGTGCTGCTGTGACAACTTGCGTCCACCCAAGCCATTAAGAATCATCACCGATGATTTAATGCCTGCACCTTTAAGCTTAAGTAGCGCGTCTTTAGAAGATTCGTAGGACTCCCCTTTCTGAACCTTTTCAAGCACTTCATCGTCACCAGATTCACACCCAACATAAACCATGGTCAGACCCAGCGCTTTTAGCTCAGCTAAATCTTCGACCGACTTTTTCTTTAAATTACGCGGTAAGCAATACGCTGTGACCCTCTCCATATGAGGAAAGTTTTCATTAATACAGATCAGAATCTCTTTTAGACGACGAACGGACAAGGTCATCGCATCGCCATCGGCTAGGAAGAAACGGGTTATTCCCGGATGGTGCTTCGCCATTTGCTGGATTTCAGTCTCCAACTCTTCAAAGGCTTTGGGCTTAAATTTCTTTTGAGGCGCCGTGTACATTTCACAGAAAGTACATTTATTCCAGGAACACCCATTGGTTACCTGTAAAATCAGTGATCTTGCTTCACTTGGTGGTCTGAAAACTGGTTCAACGTAATCTAAATAAAACAAGGCACTAAGCTCCTACAACATGGTATTTCTATGGAGAGGTATTTTAGAGGGCCTAGTCTTTTGTTCAAGGATCAACGAGAAAAATATCCAATTCTTATTTAATCAAACCTCACGTTCTTGAAGTGAGGGTTTTCAACCAACACATCTAATCTTGATACCAAATCCAATACTACCCAGGTTTCAACACCGTCAACATCCAGCTTAATACACTCCTTCCTGTTGTCATTTAAACCTGTGTCGAGTGCTGTACCTACAATGCTACCCCCTTCCTTCATAACTAATCTAATCAGGAAGCGATAAGTACAAGCGATTTCTACGTAATCATGCTGGTTACAAGTGATCAAGATTCTGCCTCGATACTACTTCTTATATAGAAAACGGTAATAATCGAGAAATTTTCTCTACCGTTGATGGAAAACAAAAGTATACGCCACTGGCCACGCGGGTTTTCATATCCATGATGGAACGAGGCTTTTTCTTCACGGCAGTAACAACCCATTCTGCCGCTTGCTCTGGTGTCATGCCTGGTAATTTTCTAAAACTTTTCGTGGCGCCACTCATAGCGGTGTGCACCAAAGGATAATGAATTTGGGTCACAGAAACCCCTTTCGTTTCCATCTCCATCCGAAGGCTATTAGCCATACTGTCCAGTGCAATTTTACTGGCATTATAAGGCCCAAACCCTACAACCGGCAGCAGAGTCCCCCAAGTGCTGGAATTAATTATATGACCTGATTTTGATTGTTTTAAGGCGGGCAATAAATTGCGTATAAGACGTACTGGCGCAAAATAGTTTATGTCCATGCAGCGTTCAAAATCATGGTAGCGTTCAAGAGACTCTTCGATCTTTCGACGAATAGAACGGCCTGCATTATTGACTAGCACATCGATGACTGGATGATCCGCAAGAATAGTTTCAGTAAGCTTATCGATCTCTTCAATATTCGATAAATCACCTGAATACCAATGAGCAGTTCCACCTGCCAGATGAATTTCTCCAACCACCTCTTTTAGTAAATCTTCCCTTCGGGCAACAAGAAGTACAGTAGCGCCTTTCCTTGCCAGTTTGATGGCTGCCGCTTTGCCTATACCACTGGAGGCACCAGTTATTAGAATCGTTATGTGTGCAAACATTCCTTACCCCGATTTTACCTATTACTTTTGATTACTAAGCTCTAATGGCTTATTTGTTTTTTTGAAGCATATCGAGTTAAGACATAAAGGTTGCTGCTTCAGACGTACTTTTAACGAACGAACAAGAATCCTGCGCAAACCCTAATCATAACTACCTTAGCTTAGATAATAAGTACGAAAAATCACTAATGATCAAAGGTACCACTGCTCTCTTTAGATTTGCCCTCATACAAGCAACTACTTAGACAAACTTCCAATCATTACTACACTAAAATCATCCAAATCTACTTTTAAAGTCATCATTTATGCTCAAATCTGACACTGAAGAACAACAGAAACCTCGTTGGTTTTATGCATACATATTTTTAGCCGCCTTTGATCTTATTACTGTTTTAGTCAGTTTGTATTTGAATGATCGAATCATCAATATCTATCAATTAACAGCAGAACAAAATAAACAATGGGCGAATTATCAAGAAAACATCACCCGCTTATCTGAACTAGCCTTAATTGCTAACACACCGGGTAATGATGTTTTTGAAACAAAAAAATTAGCAACAGAACAAGAGAAATATGCCAATGCTAAGCACGCACTGATTCAACACATGCAGTCAACCATTAATCTCTTGGAAAACCCTGATGTAATTGATCAAACACTAGAAATACGAGCACTACTTGCAGAAGCAGGTCAAAGCCTTCGTCAACTTGACAAAGAGGTAATGGCGATTTTTTACGAGTATGGGAAAGGAAATTTCTCTGAAGCTGCATCCCATATGTCCCTTATGGACAGGCGTTACGCTGAACTAGCAAGCCATTTATCAAATGCAGGAAAAGAAACACAACACATTCAACTCAAGTACTTTGACACCCAAAATGAACTGGCACAAAAATTAAAGTTCTTTGAGTGGATCATCGGTGGCTGCATCATTCTAATGGTTATTGGCGCTTGCTTTTACGGGAATGCCTTAACTAAGCGAATTCGGCAAGATGAGAACCAAAGAAGACAAACTGACATTCAGCTTAAAGCTTTGTTCAACTCCACCCTAGATTGCATAATTGTATGTGATGAGAATGGAATCATTAAAAGAATCAACAAGGCGGTTACCGATACTCTCGGCTATGAGATAGATGAACTAATAGGAAAAAACATTTCTACTTTTATACCATCCCCCATCTCTGAGACTCAACATAATAAATACATCGCCAACTATCTAAAAAGCAGAGTCAGCAAGATAGTAGGAACCACTCGAGAGATGTCCTTACGTAAAAAGGACGGAAACGTTATCCCAATTACTCTGGGTGTCAATGAAATGAAGTTCGATGGAGAAAGTTACTTCGTCAGCAATATCCATGACATTTCTAAACTAAAAGAAGCCGAATCCAAGCTCATTAATTATGCCCACGAATTAGAACAAGCTAAGCAAAAAGCTGAAGAGGCTAATCGACTTAAGTCAGATTTCCTAGCACGTATGAGCCATGAAATAAGAACACCAATGAATGGCATCATTGGCATGACTCAAATGCTCATCGAATCGAAATTAACTGAGGATCAAGAAAGACAGGTGCAAGTGATTCAGTTATCTAGTAATTCATTACTTCTCATTATTAATGACATTCTTGATTTATCAAAAATAGAATCAAATAAATTAGAACTTGAGCAAGTACCCTTTAATATCCACACAATTGTAAGGGAGGTTTACGAACTTTTTGCAAACCAGGCAAAAAACAAAGGCATAGATTTAGTTGCTGATTTCCAGACGCTTGAATCACTGATAGTGATAGGTGACCCTCTACGCTTTAAGCAAATTCTGCTAAATCTGGTCAACAATGCGATTAAATTTACAGAATCTGGAAGTGTCAACATCATAGCAAAAGCGAAACTCAAGAATGAACCCGGTAATAAACAGGCCTATGAATTTGAATTTCAAATTACTGATACTGGGCCAGGGATAACACCTGAAGCACAGAAAGAACTCTTCCAGCCTTTTAAACAAGCAGATACATCAACTACGCGTAAAACTGGCGGAACGGGGCTCGGTTTAGCCATATGTAAACAGCTTGCAGAGCTAATGAGAGGAAATATTCTCCTAAAAAGTCAATTACAAGTAGGAAGCTCCTTCACTCTAATCCTGACACTGCCTACTGCCAGCTCTAAACAAACAAGCCATTTAATGCCATCTTACAAGAATGATCAAACCGATGACATTCAGCTATCGGGTAAAATTCTTATCGCCGATGATGTAGACATCAACCGCCTGGTTATACAATCGATACTCGAAACAGTTGGCATAACAACATCTGTCGTTGAAAACGGAGCAAAAGCGTTCGATCAATGGCAAAGTGAGAATTTCGATATGATTTTAATGGATTGCGAAATGCCTGAAATGGATGGCTATACAGCCACCCGTAAAATACGAGAATATGAAGACATGAGGTCTAAAGAAGCAACAGAAAAAATAAATCCTATTCCAATTATCGCGCTCACTGCAAATGCATATCAGGAAAACAAACAAAGATGTATTGATGCGGGAATGAATGACTTTCTAACTAAGCCTATAGATAAAAGCGAAATGATAGAGGTTCTGAAAACCTTTCTAGACCGTAAAAACCTGAGTAGTTAAGAAATCAACACTCAGGTTAAGAATCAATTTTCACCAATACCCCTTACCTAAGGAATCAGCTATGTTCAAAGCCAGGCTTATCGTCCTGAGTATTTGTTTGTCGATCAAGCGTACCCACATCCAATACAGGTGATGCATCGATGTGCTGTGCATCCATCATATGAGCGATGCGCTGCAAAGATGAAATAATCATGGTTTGCTCCCATTCCTGCAAATCATTGAACTGTCTTGCAAAGTGATCCTGAAGTGGCGTAGGAGCGCTCTTTAAAACTTCTATCCCGGTTTCAGTTAAAAAAGCATGAACCTTACGTTTATCAGTCGAAGACCGTTCGCGATAGATGTAGTCTTTCTTTTCAAGACGATCAAGAATTGTAGTTACAGTGGCCTGACTAAGACTAACATCAGAAGCTAGCTCTCCAATAGTGACCTGCCCCTTATCACGGATTGAATGCAGTAATAAAATTTGCGGTGCCGTCAAACCTGTGGTTTTCGATAAGTGCTTCGAGTGTAAATCTGTTGCTCTGATCACACGTCGAAGAGAAACCAATACCTCATCAATTTTTTCCAACTACGTATCCTCTGAAAAACCTCACCATAACAATGAACTAAAGTATAAACCGGTTATGACCACTGGCATAGATGACTTACCAAAAAGAAAAATTTAGACACCTGTAATTAACAAGAATCATAACTAACTATATCCAAAACCATTATTTAGTATTCTATATAAACTACCCATTTTCATTTCTCGATACTCCCCGCTCAACCCCAAGAGTTTTGCACAACATTGTACCTTTCAGCCCTTATGACCTTTAAAAAACGCACTAAAAGACCTCACTATGTTTGATTTTTGAGCGTATACCTGCAATCATTTATTTAGACATCTAAATTTTAGAAATATAAATGATTAATATCGATAAAGTAATTTTCAAACAGCCCAATGCAGGTGTGGGGTCCTTGGTGCACAAACTCGTGGCCGAATGTCCTCCGCTAGATCAGAACTCTATGTACTGCAACCTGCTTCAAACTCATCACTTTTCAGCTACCTCTATTGCTGCGATTTATCAATCGAATCTGATTGGCTTCATATCTGGCTATTTGATTCCTGATAGACCTGACACACTCTTTGTCTGGCAGGTAGCGGTCGACAGTAAAGCCAGAGGAATAGGCTTAGCCTCGAAAATGTTGACAGAGTTATTACAAAGACCAAATTGTTCAGAAGTTCAGTACCTTGAAACCTCAATAACCTCTAAAAATAAAGCCTCATGGAAGCTTTTTGAACGCCTAGCTAGCAGCCTTAAGACGCCTCTCAATAAGTCGGTCTTATTTGACCAGTTTCATCACTTAAATGGTCAACACGATACCGAACACCTCGTACAGATTGGACCGTTCACGCAATCAGAAGTCATTGCACTTGAACCACCTATCAACGGCCCATCTACGAATTGATAACGAATACAAATCCAAGGAATCTGTAAATGAAAATTTTTGATGAGATTGAATCTGAAGTGCAAAGCTATGCTCGCTCTTTCCCTAGAGTATTTAATCGGGCTCATGGCGTTCACATGTGGGATGAAGACGGGACACGCTATCTGGATTTTCTAGCGGGTGCAGGCACCTTAAATTACGGGCATAACAACCCGAAGTTCAAAGGTGCTTTAATCGATTACATTCAGAACGATGGCATTACACACGGTTTGGATCTGCACACCAAAGCCAAAGGTGAGTTTCTTGAAACCTTCAATGAGCGCATTCTTAAGCCGCGAAACATGGAATACATGATTCAGTTTACAGGGCCAACTGGCACCAACGCGGTAGAAGCGGCAATGAAGATTGCCCGAAATGTTACAGGTCAACAAAACATCGTAACCTTCACCAACGGTTTCCATGGCGTAAGCTTGGGGTCTCTGGCAGCAACCGGTAATTCACATCACAGAAATGCAGCCGGGGTTTCTCTGAACGGAGTGCATCGTATGCCCTACGATGGTTACTTAGGGGAAGGCATTGATACAACAGCCTATCTGGACAAAGTACTAAGCGACTCAAGCAGCGGAATTAACTCACCTGCCGCAGTGATTGTTGAAACTGTTCAAGGTGAAGGCGGTATCAATGCAGCAAGCATTGAATGGCTTCGTAATTTGCAAAGCGTATGCCGTAAGCACGGTATCTTACTCATAGTTGACGACATTCAGGCGGGTTGTGGGCGTACCGGGGATTACTTCAGTTTCGAAGAAGCAGGTATTGAACCAGACATCATCACACTTTCAAAATCGCTGGGTGGATACGGCCTTCCATTTGCGTTGGTATTGATGAAACCAGAACTGGATCAATGGAAACCTGGCGAACATAACGGCACATTCCGTGGAAATAATTTGGCGTTTGTGACGGCCAAAGAAGCTTTGAACACGTATTGGTCAGATGACACTTTCTCAAATGATATCAAACGCAAAGGTAAATACATTGGCCAGCGCCTTCAGGCGATTGCGGATCAATATGGCGAAGGTAACTTTACCGCTAAAGGACGCGGCATGTTCCGAGGCCTAAACTGCGTTAGCGGTGAGTTAGCGAGCAAAATCACCAAGAAGTGCTTCCAAAATAATCTGATTATCGAAACAAGTGGCGCCGACGATCAGATTGTCAAAATACTCTGCCCTCTAATCATCAGTGACGCGGATTTAGCTACTGGCCTGGATATTATTGAGCAAGCAATTAAAGAAGTATGCGCTAAAGAGAATGAAATTCCTGAAGAGTTCGATTTTTTTGAATCCGCTCAAAACAGCAATGCAGCTTAAGACTAAACACACATTGAGATATTTGAATAAAGATGATTGTACGTAACCTCAAAGAGGCCGAAGGAAGTAACCGTTTCATTAAAGATCCCAAAGGTAATTGGGACAGTACTCGATTACTTCTAAAAGATGACAATATGGGTTTTTCATTTCATATCACCACGATCTATAAAGGAGCTGATTTTGAGATGCATTACCAAAACCATCTTGAATCAGTGTTCTGCATGTCTGGTGAAGGTGAAGTAGAAACCTTAACAGATGGAAAGGTTTACCCTATTAAGCCAGGCACCATCTATATTTTGGATAAACATGACAAGCACGTTTTAAGAGCTTTCTCAGAGATGAAAATGGCCTGTGTATTTAATCCGCCTCTTAACGGTAAGGAAGTCCATAACGCTGAAGGCGCTTATGAACTGACGGCAGAAACCATTGACTGATCGTTTCTAAACGACATGCACTCACGACTTCTCGGCCCTATTTACTGGGCTGAGAAGCAACTTCAACCTCGTAGCTAATCATCCTCAAGCAACTTACCAAGAATGGCGTGATAAATGTCTTTATCGCCAATGTAACCCACTATTTGCTGATCCTTTTCTACCAAGACCCCATGTCCTGTGACATATCGAATTTCCATCACGTCTTTCATTAGGGTGCTTTCACACACAACGGTAGGTAACTTTGCAAGCGTCTCAATAGCTTGAACACCATCCCATTGCTGTAAGGTGTGTTGCTTATCGCCATAGCGTACTGAACTGGCAGAAATAGCATCTTGCTTATCCAACCAATAATCGTGGCGACGACTCAGTAAGAACTCGTTGTTCTCTTTGACCAAGGTCTCTAGAGGGCGTTTCAGTGACCCTGCTTTTACCACTTCTGCCGGATTGGTATGCGCGACAAACTCTCGAACATAATCATTTGCAGGATTAAGAACAATATTCTCTGGTGTATCATGCTGAACGATCTCGCCGTCTTTCATAATGGCGATGTGATTACCCAGCTTAAGCGCCTCATCCAGATCGTGACTTACGAAAATCACTGTTTTCTGTAATTGCTCTTGTAGTCTTAACAGCTCATCTTGCAGTTGCGTTCGAATCAAAGGGTCTAGTGCGGAAAACGGTTCATCCATCAGAATGATATCGGTTTCCATAGCCAGCGCTCTAGCCAGCCCCACCCTTTGCTGCATGCCACCTGATAACTCAGATGGTTTTTTATCCGCCCACTGATCCAAGCCTACCAAGGCTAACTGTTGCGCGGTTTTCTCTTTAATTTCTTTTTTTGGTAGTCCTTTCTGCTCTAATCCAAATGCAACGTTTTCAGCAACCGTTAACCAAGGCATCAGCGCGAACTTCTGAAAGACCATGGTAATTTTATTCATGCGTAAGTCGCGCTGCTCTGCCTCAGATAAAGACATAAAGTCTTTCATGCCATGCTCGGTTTCGATAAGCACTTTACCGCGAGTAACAGGATTTAGGCCATTCGCGGTTCTTAGCAAGCTGGACTTACCAGAACCAGATAACCCCATGAGCACACAGATCTCACCTTTCTTGACCGACAAAGTTGCATTACGCACACCCGCCGTTAAGCCTGTTTGATCAAGGATCTCAGCTCGGCTTAATCCTTTATCTAACATAGGTAAAGCACGTTCCGCTTGCTTACCAAATACTACGTCTACATTTTCAAATTTAATCATACTAACTCTTATCGAAACGACTCTTCAGTAAAGACTTATACAATGTGGTATTACTTTGTTTTAAACAATCGATCCAGCATGATCGCAATTAAAACAATGGCGAGCCCCGCCTCGAATCCAGTAGCAATATCAACGGTATTTAGAGCACGAACAACGGGTTTACCCAAACCATCAGCGCCCACTAGAGCAGCAATAACGACCATGGAAAGCGACAACATGATGCACTGGGTTATACCGGCTCGGATACTCGGCATAGCAGCAGGAATCTCGATACGAGTTAGCAAGCGCTGTTTAGTACACCCAAAGGCATGGCCGGCCTCCAGTAATTCTTTAGGAACTTCACTGATACCCAGATACGTTAAACGAATTGGAGCCGCAATGGCGAAAACAATCGTGGATATGAGTCCGGGAACAACACCCAAGCCAAACAGGGTTAACGTTGGAATTAAATAAACAAAGGTAGGAATGGTCTGCATCAAATCCAGAATCGGCCTTAAGACTTTATACAACAAAGGTCTATGGGCAGCAGCAATACCAATCGGAACACCAATCAAAACACAAAAGCCGGTAGCAAACAGCACCAGTGATAAGGTCTCAATGGTTTCTTGCCAATAACCCAAATTCCAAATCAAAATAAGTGATAGCACAGAAAACAGTGGCGTTCCCCAGTGTCTCTGACGGTAAAAAGCCAAACCACCAATCAACACAACCACTAACCATGGAGGCATAGACGATAACACTGAAATCATGGTTTCAATCATGGTTTCCAACACAAAGGAAACCCCATCAAAGAAAGCACCGCTGTGCTCAATCAAGGTATCAATGAAATCTTCGGCCCACTCGCCAACAGGTAACTTATTTTCTGTAATCCAATTCATAACACACAATTTGATTTAGACATTAAACGAAGGGTCAGCAGTGCTGACCCTCCAATGAAGATAACAAATCAACGATGCTCTATTAATTTGTTAAACAGATATTATTTAACTAGATAGGTTTTCACTGCATCTTCTGCTGGTTTACCATCGATGGTTGTCACACCATCCAACCAACCTGAAAGCGCAGTTTGGTTGTTGCTTAACCAGTCTTTCGCGGCTTTATTCGGCTTTTGACCTTCATCAAGAATGGCCGACATGACCTGATTTTCCATCTCTAAAGTGAACGTCAGGTTAGCAAGCAACTGACCTACATTCTTACATTCAGAGGCATAGCCTTTACGTACGTTGGTATAAACGCTCGCACCACCCAGGTTCGGACCAAAGAAATCATCACCGCCTTCAAGGTACTTCAGTTCGAAGTTAGCATTCATCGGATGCGGTTCCCAACCAAGGAATACAATCCACTTGTCACGACGCGTCTTGCGCTTAACCTGAGACAACATACCCGCTTCACTGGACTCAACCACTTTGAAGCCTTTTAAACCAAAGGCATCTTGATCAATCATAGACTGAATCAGACGGTTACCATCATTACCCGGCTCAATACCGTAGATCTTGTTATCAAACTTGTCAGCGTGTTTAGCGATGTCAGCAAAACTCTTTACACCCGCATCGTAAACATATTTTGGAACCGCCAAGGTGTACTTAGCACCTTCTAGGTTCTTGTGAACTGTCTCAACCGTACCTTTTTCACGATACGCTTTGATATCAGCTGCCATGGTAGGCATCCAGTTTCCAAGGAATACATCAATATCATTATTTTCAAGCGACTTATAAGTCACAGGCACTGACAACAACTGAGTTTTTGTCTTATATCCCATGCCTTCCAGCAATGTAGAAGCGATGGCAGTAGTTGCCGTAATATCAGTCCAACCTACATCTGAAAAACGAACCGTTTCACATTGATTTGCTTGAGATAAAGTAGATGCCGTTAGTAACATCGATGCCATTAGTGCCTTAAGTTTCATGATCTAAGTCTTCCTGGTTTTCGAGTTGAGTTATCGTTAAGTAATTGTTATTAATTTGTAATCGATCCCAACAAGAGGTCACGCTAAACCCTACGTTCAGCAACGCCATCCCGCTGTTTAACTTTCCAATCCTGAGTCATCCCGACGTCAGCATTGCTTGGTTTCAACATCCCTTGACCTTTAATCAAATCCGCAGCTCTTTCGGCAACCATAATTGTCGGCGCATTCAAATTACCGTTAGGAATGGTTGGGAAGATAGACGAGTCCACTACCCTAAGGCCTTCGACACCATGAACCCGTGTCTCAGAATCCACCACAGCCATGTCATCTTCACCCATTCGACAGGAGCAAGACGGGTGATAGGCACTCTCTACATTCTGGCGAACAAAATGGTCAATCTGCTCATCAGTTTGAACTGCCTCACCTGGCTGAATTTCACCATCACGATAGGCGTCAAACGCTGCTTGATTAATAATTTCACGGGTTCGTTTAACACAGTCTCTAAAGCCTTCAATATCATCAGGGTGCTGAAGATAATTAAATAAAATACTTGGCTTATCTTTAGGGTTCGCGCTCTTGGTATGCACTCGACCTCTGCTCTTTGGCTTATTATGACCAATGTGCACCTGGAACCCGTGGCCATCAAAGGCCGTTCGACCGTCATAGCGCATGGCCGCAGGCAAGAAATGATATTGGAGATCCGGCCATTCAACGCCAGCCTTCGAACGAATAAAACCGCAAGATTCAAAGTGATTTGTGGCACCTAAACCATCGCGTTTAAAGAACCAGCGCGCGCCAATCAAAAACTTGTTAAACCAATCTAATTTACTGTTTAAGGTAATGGGCTGTTTACACTTAAACTGGAAATAAAATTCAAGATGGTCCTGAAGATTCTCACCAACGCCTGGTAATTCGTGCTCAAGTTCAACGCCGGCTTTCTCTAACACATCCTTATTACCGATGCCTGACAGCTGCAATATTTGGGGAGAACCAATGGATCCCGCCGAAAGAATAACTTCTTTAGAGCAAGCTACTTGCTCAATTTGACCTTTTCTCTCAAATTGCACACCTACGGCTTTTTTATCTTTAAACAACACTTTATGAACTAACGCATGAGTGACGACCGTAAGATTAGAGCGTTTCATAGCAGGACGTAAGTAAGCGTTGGCAGTAGACCATCGAAGACCATTTTTAATGGTCATGTGCATAGCACCAAAACCTTCTTGCTGTTTGCCGTTATAGTCCCCAGTGAAGGAATATCCTGCTTGCTGCCCTGCCTCAATAAATGCTTTATAAAGCGGGTTCTGCATTTGATTTCCGTTATTCACCCCAAGTGGACCTGAGTCTCCTCGGTATTCATCACCACCAAATGCCCAGGTTTCTGCCTTTTTGAAGTAAGGCAAGCAATGCCCATAATCCCAACGTTGGGCACCGTGATCAGCCCACTCATCAAAGTCTTTGGCATGCCCGCGTACATACACCATGCCGTTAATGGACGATGAGCCGCCCAACACTTTACCTCTTGGGCAGTGCATTTCCCGGTCATCAAGATGCGGTTCCGGTTCTGTTTCAAACTGCCACGCGTATTTTTCTGTATTCATTGGAATGGACAGTGCGGTAGGCATTTGAATAAAAATGCTCTTATCACTCCCTCCCGTCTCCAGAAGCAATACGGAAACATCTGGATTTTCAGTTAGGCGATTCGCCAACACGCAACCAGCGGAGCCCGCACCAACGATAATAAAGTCGTATTTCTTATCCATTACCATGATCTAAAACGGGCTCTCTAAAGGATTCATACCAACGTATACCGCTTTTAACTGGGTATAGTGGTTCAGCGTGGCCAAGCCGTTTTCTCGGCCAATACCCGATTGCTTGTAACCACCCACTGGCATTTCTGCTGGCGAGGCACCATAAGCATTGATCCAGCAAATACCGGCTTTGATCTTATGAATCACTCGATGTGCACGCTGAATGTTCTGAGTAAATATACCTGCGGCTAACCCTAACTCAGTATCATTGGCTCGAGAGACAACCTCATCTTCGTCACGGAAAGATAACAACGCCATCACAGGACCAAAGATCTCTTCTCTAACGATGGTCATATCATCTGAACAGTCAGAGAAAACCGTCGGTGCAACAAAATAACCATTTGGGGCCGATTCAGGTTTTAGCGCTTCGCCACCGATAAGTAAGTTCGCGCCTTCTTCTTTGCCTTTACTGATGTAATCCAATACTAAGGCTTGGTGTTTCCTAGAAATCAAAGCACCAAAATTCACATCCGGATCTAATGGGTCACCGGCTTTAATGTTGTTCTTAATACGAGCCAATAGCTTTTCTTTGAAGGTTTCCATGATGTCTTCATGAACAAACACGCGAGTACCATTGGTGCAAATTTCACCTTGGGTATAGAAGTTCCCTAGCATGGCGGCAGAAACCGCTTCATCAAGATCAGCATCATCAAAAATAATCAGAGGCGATTTTCCACCCAATTCCATCGTCACGTCTTTCAAGTTCTTAGCCGCATTAGCCATCACTTTTTTACCGGTGCCGACCTCTCCGGTAAATGAGACCTTCTCAATACCAGAATGCCCGGTAAGCTGCTGACCTACTCTATGGTCGCCCTGAACCACATTAAAAACACCCGCTGGCACACCGGCCTCAATGAAGATCTCAGCCAGTTTCAGAGCACCTAAGGGGGTTTCTTCAGAAGGCTTGAACACCATGGCATTACCTGTCGCCAACGCAGGTGCTGACTTCCAGCATGCAATTTGTAATGGGTAATTCCAGGCACCAATGCCGGCACAAACACCTAAAGGTTCCCGGCGCGTATAATAGAAATCGCCACCCAGATCTTGTTGATTTCCTTCAATCGTGGGAGCTAATCCAGCAAAAAACTCGATTGAATCTGCACCCGTTACCACATCCACGACCGATGCTTCTTGCCAGGGTTTACCCGTATCCAGCACCTCTATTTTCGCTAACTCATCATTTCGTTCGCGTAACAAGGCCACAGCCTTCAAAAGAATGCGAGAACGCTCCATGCCGGTCATGGCAGACCATGCTTCAAATCCTTCCTGCGCAGACTGAATGGCCTTCTCTACTAATTCTGAATCCGCTTGTTCTACAGAATAAATCACCTCATCCGTAGCTGGATTAACTACATCAAAAGTCTCACCACTGGCGCTGGCCACATACTGGCCATGAATGTACGACTGATAAGTTGGTTTTGTCATAAATACTCGTTTATCAAATAACTCTCACTAAACACTTAAATAAGTGCTCTTACTGTTCTTTTGCATAACGCTGCGGCTTGAAGGCCGTCAATGGGCTCTTCGCTTAATGCACCACGTAACCATAGACGTTCAATCATGGCCGCTAAGCTGTTGGCCACATCTTTAACCATGTCCTTGGGTACTAGAGATCGTAATGAATAGGCTTCATTCCAATTTTTGGCATAGACACTAAATCTTTTTTGAATGACCATTCAATAATAATCATTAGAACTCTAAACTTCAAGCAAGGTAAATAAACCTAACAAGACCTACCCAAAAAACGGGTGATAAATACTTATATTTCAGCAATTTACCAATCAAAGACAACAATTTTTTACTTTAGAGATCTAAATTTCAATCATCTAACATAAGACTAATTTTCAAAAGAAAAGCAAACATTAGAAAGAGCTAAAAATGTTTTAGTACAAAAAATGTAGAAAAATTCGCCGATAGAAGCGTATTTTAAAAGAATAGCCCCAAAAAAAGGCCAGCATAATAGCTGGCCTTTTTTTGAGTATTTATCGTATGAAAAAACTAGTCTGCGCGGTACCAAGCCAACTTATCATGAAGCTTCACCACATCACCGATAATGATTAAGGTTGGTGGTGTTACCTTATTAGACTTAACCAACTCAGGCATGGTCTCAAGCGTTCCTAACAATACCTTTTGATCTGGCGTTGTCCCCTTTTGAACAAGCGCCATTGGCATATCCGGTCGCATGCCATGCTCAATCAGCTGACTGCAAATAATCGGAAGACCAACTAAGCCCATGTAAAATACAAGCGTCTGATTTTCATGTGCGTATTCATGCCATGGTAAATCGCAGGTATCGTTTTTCAGGTGGCCAGTAATGAAACGAACCGACTGGGAGTAGTCACGATGCGTTAACGGAATACCAGAGTAAGCCGCGCAACCAGAAGCCGCAGTAATACCAGGTACGATCTGGAACGGAACACCACTCTCAGCCAACTCCTCAAGCTCTTCCCCACCCCGACCAAAAATAAAGGGATCACCGCCTTTCAGACGAAGCACCCGATGACCTTTTTGAGCATATTCGACTAACAGTTTGTTAATCTGGTCTTGAGGTACCGTATGATCAGAACGTTTTTTACCTACATCGATTAGCTTGGCATCACGACGGCATAAATCCAGAATTGGTTTTGATACCAATCGGTCGTAACACACCACATCGGCTTGCTGAATCAAACGTAAGGCTTTCAAGGTCAAAAGATCCGGATCACCAGGGCCAGCACCAATCAGATAGACCTCACCCGGATGAACATCCGGATCATATTTCTCAAGCGATGTTTCAAGCATCTCTTTTGACGTTACAGGATCATTTGCCAGCGCAGCCGCACCTGCAGGCCCTTGGAAGAAGCTCTCCCAAAATGCACGACGTCGATTGTTGTCAGAAATTACCGACTTCACTTTTTTGCGGTATTCACCGGCTATATCGGTTAGCTTACCAATATGAGCAGGTAACGCAGCCTCTAACGTGCCACGCAATAGACGACTAATAACAGGTGACTTTGAACCACTGGCGACCGCCGCAATGACAGGAGAACGATCGATAATGGATGGGAAAATCACATCCCCTTTCGAAGCGTCAGAAGCCACGTTTACCGGGATGTTATGATCTTCTGCGAATTGCGCCACCGCCAGATTAACTACGTCACTGTCGGTTGCAGCCACGATCAGGGTGAGCTGCGGAATCATGTGTTCAATAGCATCCACATCAAACACGGAACGAATGCACTTGATCGCCCCTTCTTCTAGGCTTTTCTCCAGATTTTCATCCACGACTGGAGAAATCACAGTCACTTGAGCCCCCGCCTGAGCCAGTATATGAGCTCGACGAGAGGCAATGGTTCCGCCCCCAACAACTAAACATATTTTGTTTGATAACTTATGAAATAAAGGAAGGAATTCCATTGATACTCCTGACGACCAAAATTAACTGCTCAACAATCCAAACAGTTTAAATACAAAAAAGCACCGACCACTTGAGATATCTCAAGTATAGTCGGTGCTTTAACATCTAATGCATTCTATAAAGCACTTTATGCAGCTTCGATCTTCTCAAGGCCACCCATGAAAGGTTTAAGCGCTTCAGGAACTGTGATCGAACCATCTTCGTTCTGGTAGTTTTCAAGTACCGCGACCAAAGTACGACCAACAGCTAGACCAGAACCGTTCAATGTATGAAGCAATTCAGGCTTATTGGTTTCAGGGTTACGGTAACGAGCTTGCATACGACGCGCCTGGAAGTCTTCACAATTACTGCAAGAAGAAATCTCACGGTATTTCTGCTGACCTGGCAACCACACCTCAAGGTCATACGTCATGGTTGCCGAGAAACCTAGATCGCCACCACATAGGCGAACCTTACGATAAGGCAGTTCAAGCAACTGAAGAATCTTTTCAGCGTGACCAGTCAATTCTTCCAGAGCATTGTATGAATCTTCTGGTTTAACCATATGTACCAATTCAACTTTTTCGAACTGATGTTGACGAATCATACCGCGCGTGTCACGACCATAGCTGCCCGCTTCTGAACGGAAACACGGCGAATGACATGCAAATTTCTTAGGCATTTCCTTGGCATCAAAGATTTCATCACGCGCCATGTTAGTTACTGGCACTTCGGCCGTAGGCGTTAGATAAAACTCATGATCTGAACGCAGTTTGAATAGATCTTCTTCAAACTTAGGAAGCTGACCTGTACCCTTCAAGCTGTCACTGTTCACGATGTAAGGAATGTAAATCTCTTCGTAGCCATGCTGAGTCAAGTGAGTCGTCAACATGAACTGGGTCAATGCACGGTGAAGACCAGCAATCTGACCACGCATAACAGCGAAACGAGAACCTGTAATCTTTGTGCCAGACTCAAAGTCCAGACCACCTACACCTGCACCAAGATCTACGTGATCTTTTGGTTCGAAATCAAACGCACGAGGTGTACCCCAAGTCAGGATTTCTTCATTCTCGTCTTCGTCTTTACCTTCTGGAACCAAATCGTTTGGAAGGTTTGGAATGCTCATTAGGAAATGATTGAATTCCTCTTGAACTACACGAAGCTCTTCTTTGTTTTGATCCAGCTTCTCACCGATCTCTGATACTGCCGCTTTCAAAGGTGCAATGTCTTCACCTGCTTTAGCAGCGATGCCGATCGCTTTTGAACGTGTATTACGTTCAGCCTGTAAGGTTTCTGTTTCTATTTGTAGCGACTTACGCTTGGACTCCAACGCTTCATATTTTGAAAGGTCAAGTTCATAGTATTTCTTAGCTAGTTTTGCAGCAAATGCCGCTGGGTCCTTACGAAGTTCTTTTGGATCTAACATGATCGACCTACTTAGACGTCCTTACTTAAAATTATTTATCAGGCTATGTTCTCAAAACGAGATTTCAATACGGAAAACCCTGTTATATCAACCGAGAAACCATCCAGCCTAAATACACGAAAATTAAACCGGCAATTATACTCATGGCGGCATACAAAATTGAATAGATAACTTGCTGTTGTTGGATTAAAAACAGCATATCCAGAGAAAAAGTTGAGAAA
>Ga0181593_10001117_pt1 | contig 24104 bp, 22 predicted proteins | sample 071ome_19_FD_133756 | JGI IMG/M metagenome (GOLD analysis project Ga0181593, IMG submission 133756) | Coastal salt marsh microbial communities from the Groves Creek Marsh, Skidaway Island, Georgia - 071413AT metaG (megahit assembly) | ecosystem: Environmental > Aquatic > Marine > Intertidal...
CAAGATTTTGTACTTCTTTGGGAAACAGGTAAGCCATTTCTATCGCTAACATTCCACCCATGGAATGACCAATAACAATGAAGTTATCTATACCTTTTGATTTAAGCAATTCATGCGTTAGACGCGCGAGTTGTCTAAATGAATATTGAAAGTTAACAGGTTTGCTGGATTTGCCAAAACCAATCTGATCAGGAATCAAGACATCATAACCCCAGTCCTGCAATGAATGCACAACATCTTCCCAATAAAATCCTGAGAAGTTTTTACCATGCAACAAGACAGCTGTTGGCTTACTGGAGCTAGTTTCAGTCAAAGAACTTCTGACATGCATATAAGCCATTTTTAAGTCTTGACCAAAACTTTCAAACTTATAGTAGTCAACAGCAAATGGATATTTGAATCCATCCAGAGTTTCGTTATAGACAATACTGTCAGCACTCCAGGATAGATTCGAACAAACTCCGAGAGCTAAAAACAATAGTGCAATGAGATTGTTTTTAAATTGTCTCAACAGGAATAGTTTAATGAATGACAAGTTACTTGTTTGCAGCTACCTGTTTTGCTTGGTCACGTAAATAAGCAATCACCTGCCACATTTGTGTTTCAGTCAGCGTGCCTTCAAACGATCCCATGATCGTGCCAGGCTTACCATATTTCACTGTGCTAAAGAAGTACTCATTACTTTTTACACCACCTGGTACAAAACCACCTTCAACCAACGTCGGTGCTCTTGCGCCCTTGCCTTTTGGGCCATGACAAAACAGGCAGGTATTACCATACTTTTGCCGACCTGCTTCAATAGATTCAGCATTGCCAATGTGTTGGGCTTCCATATCTGTTCCAGAAGATGCAGCTGTGCTATTTACACTTTCGTCATTGGCAGAACTGTTTTCTGCTACAACTACATTTACATTTTCAGCTGCCGCAGCATCAACACCAAAAGCAGACAACTTGGTTATTGAAAATGCATTTATCAGACTAAAAACAAAAATAATTTTCCAGTACTTCATTTCTTCAACCTCAAATTTATCTATCTCTATTATTTAATCAAAAAAAAGGGGGAGTTTCCCCCCCCTTTTTTTCCTTTTATAGAGAACTAACGTTAACTTACTACCTTATTTATTATGTAGTGCGAAAACGTAAAGTGCGCCACCTTGGTTATTGGTTTTGAAAAATTCTCCATAAACCAATGGCCATAAGCTACCACCACCAGGACCTACAAGAATGGCAACATATTGAGTGTCGCCAACCATGAAGGTTGTCGGGTTGCTATGTACACCAGAGCCAACGTTGTATTCCCACAGGGTTTCGCCTGATTCGTCATCAACAGCACGGAAAAAACCTTCTGCATCACCATTGAATACGAGTCCGCCACCCGTGGATAACACACCACTGGTATTAGGAGTGCTTTGTGAACGCATCCAGACCAAATCGCCTGATGTCGCATCAAATGCTTTTAAATATCCAGCACCCGGATGCAGACGAATTACGCTGGTACCCAACCACCACTGTCCTGGCTGGAATTCCTGTTCCTTAGCAGCAAGGTCCATAGACATATCGATACCAGGCACATAGATATAACCGGTACGTTTACTATATGACGCTGGATGCCATTCCTTACCACCACCGAGCGTAGGAGCGATATCGATCGTTTCCTTGCCACGAGTAGGAGTTTTTTCAGGATTAGGATTTGGACGACAGTTTTTACCAAAACTGCTTACCCAGTTAACACGTTGCATCGCTTTTACCCAGTTACAGGTAAATTTTTCACGATCAATACTGTATAAGTGACCATTACGATCCGCATGGACCCAGACCTTACGACCTTTCTTATCAGTGATTACGATAGCTTCGTTGGTGCCGTCATAATCCCAGACATCATGTGGAGTATATTGAAAGTGACCCTTGATCTTGCCGGTCTTAACATCAATCGCAATGGTGGAACCAGTATACAGGTTGTCACCTTCGCGAACGGAACCGTCGAAGTCAGGCACAGGGTTACCTACACCAAGCAGGATGTAACCGGTTTCCTTATCATAAGAAGCAGGTAACCATGGTGTACCACCAGCCAACTTCCAAGAGTCACCAGCCCAGGTCTTAGCTATCGGGTCTTTGGCACTCATTGGCACCGTATGGGTTTTCCATATTTCTTCACCATTATCAGGATTTAATGCCCAGAAGGTACCTGCGTTTGCACCAAGGTCACCACCAGCGTTACCGATGGTCACCATACCTTCGATAATCGTTGGCATGGATGTCAGGATTTGACCAGTCTTGTAGTCACCCAACTTCTTTTTCCAAACGATTTCACCGGTAGCGGCATCAAACGCCAGCATATGTGTATCCAATGTCGCCATGAAAACCTTGTCCTTATACAAGGCAACGCCACGGTTAATCGAGCTACAGCAAAGCTTCGGTCCGATGTCACCCGGTAAAGCATGCTCATACTTCCAGATAATATCGCCGGTGTTGCCATCCAGAACAAATAACTTGTTTTCACTGGAAGTAACATATAAACGGCCATGAACAGCCATCACCTGACTGACTTGTGCGCCAGTCACACCAAACGACAGGTTCCACTTTGGTACCAGGTCGCCAATATTATTCTTATTAATTTGTGTCAGCGGTGAATAACGAGTTTGCTCTAGGTCGCGACCATAATGAAGCCAGTTATTCGGGTCCTTGTCCGCATTAGCAAGCATGTCATCAGTCACCATATAACCAATATGTCTACCCGCCAGTTCATCCACACCCAGAGCAAAAGCCTGGCTAGATAAAAGTAGCGAGAGAACTGCGACATAAAATGCTTTAATAATTTTATAATTATTGAACATCTTAGTTTTTCCCCTTGTTTAATTTACTAGTAATTACTTAATAAAATAGGCAAATTTTTATGCCCAATTTATAGAGTATAACTTGCTATTTGCATTATCAAGCAATTTTGAGAAATAAAATAAGATACAATACAAATAAATGCTATGCGTGAAAATTTGAGATAAAAAAACCCGCTGTCATAAAACAGCGGGCGGAGTAATCAAGTGATGTAATAGCACTTGTATGAAAAACTCTTCCTGGAGGAGGAGGAACAGTTCACTATTTATTTATTAAGTAAGTCTTCCTTTCCGCCATATCAAGCAACAGTGTTCGCAATCGCTTCATTGACTTCCTTTGCAGCTTCCATCTGCACCATGTGTCCAGCATCAGCGACTGAAAGCACTTCAACATTTCCACCACTGATATTGTCCTTATGGCTGGCAGGAATAATCTGATCTTTTGCACCCCAGATAACGCTTGCCTTGCTTACACTTCCAAGCACATCGTTAAACTGTTTTTTCTGACTAGCACCTTCAATAAAACCATCTTTAATTTGTTGTAGAGCGGCAGTCACACCATCGAGACGTTTGTACTGCAACATATTATTGATTAACTGGCGTGTCACAAGATCAACATCGGCAAACAGTTGTTGTAAAAATGGCTTGATCTGTTTTCTGCTGTCACTGCCGATGAAACCATCAAGATACTCAAGATTGATTTCTTTACCTAAACCTGCAGAACAGATAAGACTTAACGAATTCACCATATCTGCCTGCTTACTAGCAATGTTTAGGGCAACAGCACCACCCATTGAATGACCAACAAGATGCGCCTTATCTACACCGACAGCTTTCATGAAAGCAATAACGGTATCAGCAAGAAAATCCTGACTACCGTCACCGACAGACTTCGAAGATTGACCATGCCCTGGTAAATCCAGGGCAATGACTTTTTTGCCTGTACGTGCAACAAGATCATCATGATTAAACAGCCAGTTATCCAGATCGCCACCAAAACCATGTATCAACAGAATGGTGTCATCTCCTTCGCCTTTTGAAACATAGCGAATATTGAGTCCGTTGATGTCTATAAACTCACTTGCAGAAACTTCCTCTTCGTCATCATCTTCTGGTGGTACGAATTCAGCCAGAAATTTTTCCACATATGCGTTTACTTCATCATCAGAAACACTGTCATCAGCGATAACACCTAACAATGCACCAACCGGATAAACCGTGTCATTTTCAGTTACAATCTTTCTCAATTTGCCGGAAGCTGGTGCTTCAACAGCACTGGCAATTTTCTCGGTTTCTACATCAGCAATTTCATCGCCCTTAGAGATTTCATCACCTTCATTTACCGACCATTCCAGTAGTTTGCCTTCTTTCATCGACAAACCCCATTTCGGCATTGTTATCTCTTTAATACTATCTGACATCGAGCTACCTCTTAGCCTGTAAAATTTAAATTAAATTATTTAAGAGCCTTTCTAACTGCCGCTTCAATATGATCTACAGACGGGATATAGGCATCTTCAAGCGATGCAGCAAATGGCGTCGGCACATGAGGTGCAGTAACAGTTTGAATAGCAGCTTTAAGACTACTGAAGGCTTTAGTTGCAGCCAGCTCAGCAATATCACTCGCCATGCTGCAACGTGGGTTAGATTCATCAACCACTACCAGTCGACCAGTATTTTCAATACTTTCCAGAATGGTTTCTTCATCAAGTGGAGAAGTCGTTCTAGGATCGATGACATCACAACTAATTCCTTCTTTTGCTAACTTGTCAGCAACTTCAGCTGCGAGATGCACCATACGTCCAAAACCTACGATTGTGACATCGCCGCCTTCACGAACCAGGTTCGCTTCGCCAAAAGGAATGGTATAAGGTTCTTCAGGCACCTCGCCTTCCAGCGTATAAAGCATTTTATGCTCAAGGAACATTACCGGGTCGTTATCACGGATAGACTGAATCAATAAACCTTTAACATCATAAGGGGTTGATGGCAGTACTACTTTAATACCGGGAAAATGTGTAAAGACTGAATACAAACATTGAGAGTGCTGGGCTGCAGCTCTAAACCCTGCACCGTACATTGCACGGATAACCACAGGTGTTTCAGCCTTACCGCCAAACATGTATTTGAACTTACCAGCCTGATTAAAGATCTGATCAAGACAGACACCCATAAAATCGATAAACATCAATTCGGCAACTGGACGCATGCCACAGGTTGCAGCACCAACAGCCGCACCAATGTAACCTGATTCTGTAATTGGTGTATCCATAATGCGGTCGCCATGTTTAGCATAAAGACCTTTGGTCACACCAAGTACACCGCCCCAGGCATCCATTTCACCCGGACTACCTTGACCACCAACTACGTCTTCACCCATAACAATAACGGATGGATCGCGTGCCATTTCCTGATCAAGCGCTTCATTCACTGCTTGTTGATATGTAATTTTTCTAGCCATTGTTATTCATCCTTCTCAATAATTAATATGAAACATAGACATCGGTAAGGAGCGTATCGACAGATGGTTCTGCCGCCGCCTCTGCTTTCTTAACTGACTCATCGATAAGTTCTGCAACTTCTTTATCGATTGCATCCATTTCAGACGCATCAAGCAGATTTGCTTCTGTCACACGTTTTCTGAATAACATCAGACAATCTTTTTCGGCCTTGATTTTTTCTACTTCATTGTCACCACGATATGTCTGCGAATCACCTTCAAAGTGTCCATAGTAACGGTTAAGTTTCACTTCAATAAAAGAAGGGCCACCACCAGAACGCGCTCTTTTTATTGCTTCACCGGCAGTTTCATGGACTGCGAAAAAGTCATGACCATCACAGGTAGTACCAGGCATACCAAAACCTGCTGCACGGTCTGCATAGCTGTCACAAGACACAGACCATTCCGAGGAGGTCGTTTCAGCATAGCCGTTGTTTTCAACAACAAAAATGCATGGCAAGTTCCATACTGTGGCCAAGTTCATAGCTTCGAGCGTTGTGCCTTGGTTGGACGCGCCATCACCAAAGAAAGCAATACCAACACCGTCGGTACCGCGCATTTTATGTGCTAGGCCTACACCACAAATTAATGGAGGACCACCACCAACGATACCATTAGCACCTAACATGCCTCTATCTAGGTCAGCAATATGCATTGAACCGCCTTTACCTTTACACGTGCCTGTTTCTTTGCCATAAATTTCTGCCATCATACCCATGACATCTACACCCTTGGCAATACAATGACCATGTCCGCGGTGCGTACTGGCAATACGGTCTTCATCATTTAAATGCATACAGATACCTGTAGCAGATGCTTCTTCACCGGCATACAAATGTACAAACCCCGGTATACCACCTTTTGCAAACTCGTCATGAACGCGAACTTCAAAATCACGAATCGTTCGCATCATGCGATATGCATCAAGTAATTGATTTTTGCTTAACTCAGACATTAACTACATCCTCCCCTTCATATTTATTTATTTAGTTATTGATTGACACAAATTTAAACAGAAACCACTTTTTCGTTTGTTTTACTTCCCTGATAAACAACATCAGTATTTTCTTGATTTAAAAATTTATCTTTTTTTTTCACGAACGAACCCTGCTTAACCGCAATTTCGATAGCCTTATTAATATCAATGGTTACAGGTCCGTCATTCTTTAGCTCGATGACTACATCATCTTGTTTTTTAAATTCGATTTCGCGCTCTCCATCAAATGCGATAACGCCATATTGCGTTTCAATTTTGCATGGCTCATCCACCTCCAGAATATCTGAAGACACTATTCCGACTTCTTCAAACAATCCAGGAGCAATAGGGCAATTAACGCTTTGTTCACAGTTATCAGGTGCAGCAGTAGTAACTTTCAATCCATTCTGTTGCGACCGTGAAACAGGCTTTAATAAACCACCGATTGAAGACATGCCAATCGCTGATGGTTCACAAAAAGTAAGATACAATTCTTTAAGATTTTCCATTTGCCACAATGCTCTGGCACCAACCCACTGGTCATTGGTAATAGCAACATCAACCAATGCAATTTCATCTACATCATCATTTAGTCGAACATGTATTGTTTTATTCTTATGTAAAATTTCCTCTGCTGGTACAATCCCATTTATATACAAGCCTATCGCCATACCAATCAAAGTTGCTTCATAAAATCTTGGAAAAGCGTTGTTTGTTCCGGTAGAGATACTCGCCATGGGAATATCGCCTATTTCCTTGGCAACCACCCTATGTGTTCCATCACCACCAAGTATCAATACAGCATCAACGCTTTTTTCAAACAGTAGTTTTGCCGCATTCTCTGAATCTTCTGCAGTACTGGTAATAGGGATATCGAGAAATTCTATTTCAGGTAAATCAACATCTTTTAGGCGTTGTTGGGTTTTGAGATTCCTGAGCAAATGAGAAGAAATGCCACCTTTATCTGGCATCATATAAACCCGATCCAGACCAAAATTAGCCACAGAAACGATAATCCGCTCAACGATATTTGCCCTTTCTACCGTCTGAATAGAGGTCGCACTGGATATCAGTCTACGTATATCTCTAGACGAATAAGGATTGGCAACAATACCAATAGATTTGTTTTTATTTGCTGTTCGCATTCCCGGCTTTAGATTTTATTATGTTTTATAATTATTTTCTCTCAGTACATAAGCAATAGAAATGCCAAAGAATCCGACTCAAAAAAATTAATGCGCACTAACAACTGTAACTAATAAAAAAATAGCTAATGTTTTGATAATTATAGAAAAATTAATATAACAATATTAACTTTATTGTGAATTACAAAATACGATTATTTTAGTTAATAATTCACTGCAGCTTCAGGTGTAACACCTGTTTCACATGTAACGCACAAGAAAAAGCAAAGAATAGAAATGAAAAAGGCAGTTTTACCTGCCTTTTTCTGAGAGATGTAAAATGTAAGCTGTTAATTTCCAACGTAAGTCTTCCGGTAAACTTTTCCATGGCGGCATATTGTAAGAGCCACGCTTTTTACCGTTTGTAATGGTAGTAAAAACATAATCTGATGTTAAGTCGTCACGACCCTGCAGTTTACGTGCTTTACCCCCGCTACCTTCTGGCCCATGACAATAGGCACACAGAGAACTAAATTTGGCTTTACCAATTACAATAGATTCAGGATCGGCTAATATTTTTTCACTGTCCACAGAACCTTCTGTTTTACTATCGTCAGCAATCGCAAAAGATGATGAGAAAAACAAAACAGACGAAAGTAATAAATAGGTTAATTTCATTTTAATTTCCATTCTTAAATTAATTTGAATTATTTAAATTAGATATAAAAATCATGATTTTGTTCATTAAAATCATATATAACAAAAGGGAGGCATAAGCCTCCCTTTTGCATTTATTAAAGGGAATTTTCCCTTATGGCAACTCGAAAGCAACCAGTGTAGCACCACCAGGTTGTTTATCGATACCTGGATATGCTGCAGCAGCAAAACCAGGAGCTAATGAACCCCAGCCACTTGGAACGAGGATGTATTGTTTACCATTAGCTGCATAGCTCACGATACCACCACGAATACCAGAACCGGTGTTGAACTTCCAAAGAGTTTTACCATTGTCAGCGTCATAAGCCATAACCTGACCGGTTGGATCACCGTTAAATACGAGACCACCTTTGGTTGTTAATACGCTGCCGTAACCTGGCAATTTGTATGACAATGACCATGCAGGTTTACCAGTGAACGGATCACGCGCATCCAGTCTTGCAGTAGCTGCAACTGTTCCTGGAGGTGCATGAGCTGCAATCGCAGATATACCTAAGGTTAATGCTGCAGGACTACCTAATGAATCAGGATCGGTAGGAGCTGAAGTAACAGTGTTACACGCTTCCTGTGCATTCTGGTACCAAAGACCTGTATCTGGGTTGTAAGCACCATGGTTCCAGCTACGTGCGCCTAGCAGATAAGGACAAAAGGTGCTTTCCTGACCTGCAACTGGGTCAACACGACCAATCAACTCACCAGTTTTAGGATCGATTGAATCAACAAAATTTACATGTTCGGCAAATTGCCAAACATTAGCAATAGATAAGTCTTTCTTGTTGTATACAAAAACGAAACCACCTTTGTTCAAATGCGCGATGTATTCCTTACCATTTCTGGTGAAGAAAACGCCTTCATAAGATGAATCATAATCCCAAAGGTCATTTGGCATTTCCTGATGAGCGAATTTAACCGTACCTGATTTAGCTTCCAGTGCAACGTAGCTAGCAGACCATTTGTTATCGCCTTCACGACCGCCTTTATAAAAGTCAGGCGCTGCGTTACTGGTGCCAATGTAGATAGTACCGGTTGCATCGTCACACTGACCTGGCAACCAAGCACCACCACCACCAACGGCTCTTGAGTTACCTGGCCAAGATTTTTTAGAATCTTCCAAGGTTTCCCAGACCCATGCGGTCGCACCTGTCTTAGCGTCAGCTGCAAATACTCGACCAATCTGAGGTTGGTCACCACCGGTGGTACCGCTGTAAAGAATACCGTCACAAAGCTGTGGTGGAGATGAGAATAGAATGCCGTAGTCTTCACGTTGGGTAGTAATAATTTGGTTTTCCCAAACTACTTCACCACTTTTTTGATCTAACGCGATAAAACGTCCATCCAGTGTACCCACATAAACATTGCCGTGACCAACAGTTACACCACGACTAGCATTGGTATAGAAAACTTCGTTAACAATTGGATCGAGTTCTGGCTGATAGTGCCAGATGGTCTCACCATTATTGCCATCGATAGCAAACACATTATTGTTTGGACCGATACTGTAAACTACACCGTCGAGAACGATTGGTGTTGCCTGCATGCCATTAGCAATATCACCAACATGGTGAATCCATGCTACTTTCAAACCAGAAACATTCTTCTTGTTAATTTGGTCCAGTGGGCTGTAACGCCAACCGTTATCCAGACGATGGTACTTAGGCCAATCAGCCGGGTTATCCTCAGCGTTTGCCGTTACCGACATGCCGAGCATGGTAATCGAAAGCAAAGCTGCGCTTAATTTCGATATAGAAAAATCTTTAAGATTAATCATTACTCCTCCTACTACATACTCTAGAGAATTTAAGTTTAAGTTATTTTTATAATTAATTAATGAATAAAACAAAGATTTGATTTAAAAAAATTTTAAAAATTAATCTACTGAATTAAAAATTAAATTAATTGCAAAATTTATTTGCAATCAACATGCCAGCATGTAACCATATGATAAATAAGCAATTTAAAATTATTAGTACAAATTATTGATACATTTGTTGCTTATAATTATGCTGCAAGTGTTGCAGAAGTGATTTTTATCGGGATATCATCACTTCATAAAGATTGTCTAACACAGTATACCAGCAAATAGTGAGTTATTTGCTATTGCACATTAAAATTATAACAAAGCTGGTAATTTAAGTAATTTGGAGGAGGATGTTCATGTCAAGTAGAAGCATGAACCATATAGATGTAATTATGAACTCTGTTTATCGACCTGAAAAGGTTGATGGCATTATTAATAATGTAGACCCTATAATCCTACGGTCTTGGAAACGCTGCGTTTCCCATTTCCACTTGGAACCAAGTCCGACTCGTACAGCAAGAGTACTGAGTAATCAGGAATTACTGGACCATAAGACACCGATAGAAGAATTTATATCTATAGCAAAATCGGGTTTACATGAACTTCATAAGCATGTTTCAGCACTCGATTACGTAGTGTTACTAACGGATAAGCATGGAATTACCATTGACTATCTGGGTAATGATCGCTTTGACAAAGAACTAAGAAAAAGCGGTCTTTATATGGGGTCAGATTGGAATGAAACGCGCGCCGGTACCTGTGCGGTCGGTGTGTGTGCTACCGAAATGAAACCTGTCATAGCTCATCGAACAGACCATTTTGACATTGCCAATACAACTTTAACCTGTTCCGCAGCGCCTATATTTGACCCATTTGGTAAACCTTTAGCAGTACTTGATGCCTCTTCGTTGCAGTCACCTGAGAAAAAAGACAGTCAACATATACTTCTACAAATGGTCGAGCTATATGCACACATAATTGAAAGTGCCAATTTTTTACATCATTTCAAACATGAAAACTGGGTGATACGCTTTGGCGAGTGCAAACAGTATGTAGAGGTTAGTGCTCCTCATATGATTGCCATTAACGAAACAGGGGAAATCACTGGCATTAATGCATCAGCACGAACATTTTTAAATGGCAATACTCACTGGCAAGATGAAAGCTGGGATGAAGCCATAGGTAAACATATAACCAAATATTTTGATTGCAAACTAGATGATATTTTTGCCAATGCGACTTCGCTTACTAAGACCAGTCCTGTAAAGCTGAAATCTACAAATCAACAATTTTATTTCCATAGTTATGCACCATATAACATAAAATCTTTATTCGTCACTGGTAGAAACAATAAAGATAGACCAAGTGAAGTTAGCCAGCATCAGATGATGCCTCTGGGTTCTTTGGCTGGCGAAGATACAAAGATGGACAAGTCGATAAGATTGGCCAGAAAATTGTTGAACAGTAGAATTAATTTCCTGATACAGGGAGAAACCGGCTGCGGTAAAGAACTTTTTGCCAAGGCAATACATCGCGAAAGCAATCGTTCCAAAGGCCAATTCATTGCCGTCAACTGTGCAGCTATTCCGGAATCGTTGATTGAAAGCGAACTATTTGGTTACAAGCCTGGCAGTTTTACCGGTGCCAAAAGCAAAGGTAGTCAGGGCCTGATTCAGCAATCCAGCGGTGGTACGCTGTTCCTTGATGAAATTGGTGACATGCCACTCGACCTGCAAACCAGATTATTGCGCGTTATCTCTGAGCAGGAAGTCTTGCCTTTGGGATCTAATACTCCCATTTCTGTGGATCTAAATGTCATCTCAGCATCTCATCGTTGCATTGAGAGCATGATTAACGAAGGACGCTTTAGAGAGGATCTGTATTTCAGGCTCGCTGGCACCACATTAACACTGCCTCCATTTAGAGTTAGACAAGATAAAGATTTTATAATCAAAAATATTCTTGTTTCCGAAAGTAGCAATCCTAATATTAGTATTGAAAACGAAGTTCTCGAATTACTTAAGTCTTATAACTGGCCGGGCAATATTCGCGAACTTAAAAACATACTCAAGGTGGCATTGGCTTTAAGTGATACCCAAACGATTACCATGGACGATATCCCTGAACAATTTTTTAATAAAATAGATAATCATCAGGAAACAAGTCGGCATGCTTCGTATTATGACAATACCCCCGACTCAATAACGAACTGCAACGCAAAATCTAATGAAGAAAAACTGATTGTTTCATTAAAGCATAATAAATGGAACATTACTGATACCGCTAATGATCTAGGTATCTCCAGAGCGACTATTTACAGAAGAATGAAACGGTATAACATCGTTCCCCCTAATCAATTATAAATAATAAATATTTAATTTTTATTTGTTACAGATGTAACATCTCATTTCGTTTATTAATTTTCTTCAAAAATCCACTTCATTAAGCCGATTGTTAAGTGGCTGAAAACACTAGGCAATTATTAGTTGTCAGATTGACATCATCATTTGGTTTCATGGCATTGATATTGCGTTACTACTTTTACTAAAAATTTATGAACGGAAATAAACTGAAATGAAGGCATATCAAGTACAGAGTAGCGACGGATTTAAAGACATAAAACAAATAGAAATAGAAAAACCAGAACTGGCGGCAGATGAAATACTGGTAAGAATGAAAGCCTGTTCATTGAACTATCGTGATCTATTGATACCTTTAGGTGGTTACCCCAGAAATGAAATGTGTCCAGTCATACCTTTGTCAGATGGTGCGGGTGAGATTATTGCCACAGGTTCATCGGTCAAACAAATGAAACCTGGGCAACGTGTTATGGGTAACTTTTTTCAGAACTGGGTAGACGGTCCAGTCGGTGAAGAAGGGCTCTGTTCGGCGCTTGGCGGCGGGATAAACGGTACCTTGGCTGAATATTTTGTTTTAAAGGAACATGGAACAATTGTTATTCCTGATTACCTTTCATATGAAGAGGCAGCGACATTGCCTTGCGCAGCAGTTACCGCATGGCATGCACTCATATCGTTGGGTAATATCAAACAAGGTGACACTATTTTGTTACTTGGTACCGGTGGCGTTTCTATATTTGGATTACAAATAGCAAAGGCACATGGTGCAAATGTCATCATCACTTCTTCAAGCAATGAAAAACTTCAACGTGCCAAAGAAATGGGTGCAGACCATATCATTAATTATGTAGAAAAACCGGATTGGGAACAGGAAGTCATGTCGATTACAAATGGACAGGGAGCAGATAATGTCCTTGAAGTGGGTGGTCCCGGTACATTTGAAAAGTCGATCGCATCGTCAAAAATTTACGGCACAATCTCTTTAATAGGTATCCTTAGCGGACTTGAAGGTGCGGCATTCAATCTTGGCGTTGCACTGAATCTTTTGAAAATACACGGCATCTATGTCGGAAGTGTCGAAATGTTCAGCGACATGATCAAGTGTATGGAAAAATACAAAATCAAACCTGTTATTGATCGAGTATTTCCTTTTGAAAAAGCACTCGATGCATACCAGCACTTATACGATGCCAAACATTTTGGCAAAGTCGTAATTAATAATAATTAATCTGTTCGAAGAAATAGGTAAAAGTCATGGTTAAAATATATGGTATCCCTGCAAGTAATTATTATAGTTGTGTGAAAACTGTTTTGCTTGAAAAAAACATTACGTTCGAAGAGATCATTCAGTTGCCCGGTCAGAATGATGAGCTTCTATCACGCAGCCCAATGGGTAAAGTGCCTTTTATTGAAACTGATAATGGTTTTTTAAGTGAAACAAATGTTATTTATGATTACATTGAAGAAACTTACCCAACACCGGCACTCTATCCGGCTGATTTATTTGCAAAGTCCAAAACAAAAGAAGTGATCCGTATCGTTGAGTTATACCTGGATGCGCCGGCAAGACGACATCTGGGCAAAGTAGTGTTTGGTGAAACTTTAAATGAGACTGCATATAATGAAGTGCGCCCTATAATTAAAAAAGGTTTAAATGCATTTATTAACAGAGCTAAATTTGCGCCATTTGTCATGGGTGAAGAATTTTCTTATGCTGACATCGCTAGTATCTTCCATATTGGTTTTGCAAATTTCCACACTAAAGATATCTATGGCTGGGATATTACTGAAACTCATCCTGAGATAGGTAACTATTTTGAGCATGTAAGTAAAAGAGAACCTGTTGCGCAAGTTATGTCAGGAATGGAAAAGACATTAATAGAATTAATTGAAAGTCTTAAATAAAGTTTCTTGTAAGAATTTGGATCTACAACTTAAAAATAAAAAAGTGTTAGTTACTGGTAGTACAGCCGGTATCGGCTATGCCATCGCCGAAGCAATGGCTACTGAAGGCGCAACGGTTATACTGAATGGTCGAAATGAAGACACATTACAGGAGTCGCTGGAAAAAATTAAAAATGAAACTGGCGTTATTGCTTCAGGTTTTGCCGGTGATCTATCCAGAGAGGATCAGGTAGAGAAACTTGTCATCGCATATGGCGATATAGATATTCTTATCAATAACCTTGGCATCTTCGAACCCGTAGCATTTGAAGATATCAGCGATGATGACTGGTTACATATGTTTAATGTGAATGTTCTTAGCGGTATTCGTCTATGTCGTAAATACATTCCATATATGAAAAAAGCAGACTGGGGACGCATTATTTTCATATCCAGTGAAAGTGGCCTCCAAATCCCTGCTGAAATGATTCATTATGGCATGACCAAGTCAGCACAAATTTCAATTGCTCGTGGTTTGGCAGAATCATTGGCAGGTACAAACATTACAGTAAACAGCATATTGCCGGGGCCAACGAAATCGAGAGGGGTTGTTGATTTTGTAAATGATTTGGCAAAACAGGCAGAACAAAGTTTTGAAGAATTCGAAGAAGATTTTTTCCGCCACGTGCGGCCTACTTCACTAATAAAAAGATTTGCCACACCCGAAGAAGTCGCTTCTCTTGTGGTGTATATTGCTAGCCCTCTTGCATCTGCCACTACAGGTGCATCATTACGAGTGGATGGTGGCGTAGTAAAAAGCGCATTCTGATTTTAGTAAAGGTAACCAATTAATGAATGACTATGGAATAAAAAAACGCGGGCTGGACAAGATAAAAATTAAAGTCGAATCAGTCACACAAAAAAAAGCCTTGAAGAAACCGAAATGGCTGAAGGTTAAATGTCTGGATAATCAGGATGTAAAGAAACTACAAAAGCAATTACGCGACAATAAATTACACACCGTGTGTGAAGAGGCATTTTGCCCAAATATTGGCGAGTGCTTTTCCAATGGTACTGCCACTTTCATGATTCTGGGTGATATATGTACAAGACGCTGTGCCTTTTGTGATGTTGCTCATGGTAGACCTTTAATGCCGGATCCCAGTGAACCATTCCGTCTTGCTGAAAGCGTTATATCAATGAAGCTAAAGTATGTGGTTATCACCTCTGTTGATCGGGATGATCTTGAAGATGGTGGTAGCAAACACTTCTTAAAATGTATTAATGCTGTCCGTAGCTCCACGCCAAAAACACGCATCGAAATACTTGTACCTGATTTTCGTAAATGTCTGAATACCGCGTTGAATACATTGTCTGAGAATGCGCCTGATGTACTTAATCATAATCTGGAAACTGTTCCAAGGTTATATAAAACAGTAAGACCGGGGTCAAACTATGCGCATTCCTTACAGTTACTCAAATCTTTTAAACAAATAAATCCCGGCATCCCGACAAAATCCGGGATTATGCTAGGTCTGGGAGAAGAGATGGATGAAGTCGTTGGTGTCTTAAATGATTTAAAAGAACATGACTGTGATCTGGTAACGATTGGTCAATATCTACAACCTAGCAAACATCATCATCCGGTAATGCGCTATGTATCTCCTGTTGAATTCGATGAATTGGCCAACATTGCAAAACAAATAGGTTTTAAAGATGTCGCTGCTGGCCCATTGGTTCGTTCTTCATATCATGCCGATCAACAGGCAAAAAACCTATTAAACACTGAGTAAGGGTTATGAAAGAAATAGAGATCATTATTAATGGCAAATCCATATCAGTGACTGAACCGATCAGCCTTCAGCAACTGATTAAACAGCTTGAAATTAATAAAGGAAAATTTGCAGTCGACATTAACGGGCAAATTATTCCCAAAAGTGAATACCAGAATTGTGACATTCGCGAACATGACAACATTGAAATTGTTGTTGCAGTTGGTGGTGGTTAATAGTCAACAGATAAGAGGCCATTATAATGAAAGAACCATATGCCCCGTTAATTATTAATAACAAGGAATATCGATCCAGACTATTGGTTGGCACAGGTAAATATAAAGATCTAGTAGAAACACGTGACGCTATTGAAGCTAGCGGCGCTGATATAGTGACTGTAGCGATCAGAAGAACCAACATTGGCCAAAATAAAGATGAACCTAATATTCTGGAAGTTATTAGTCCGGACAAATATACCATTTTGCCAAATACCGCGGGTTGTTATACCGCCGAAGATGCTGTTCGCACACTACGACTTGCTCGAGAATTATTAAATGGTCACAGCCTAGTTAAACTTGAAGTCCTTGGCGATCCTGACACTTTGTATCCAAATGTTGGCGAAACAATAAAGGCTGCTGAAATGCTTGTAAAAGAGGGTTTTGATGTCATGGCCTATACTTCTGATGACCCCATTGCTGCTAAAGAACTGGAAATGATTGGCTGCTCAGCAGTCATGCCCCTAGCTTCATTAATAGGCTCAGGCATGGGGATCATTAATCCATGGAATCTGGGAATAATTATTGAAAATGCAAATGTACCTATCATTGTCGATGCAGGTGTCGGAACAGCAAGTGATGCTGCCATTGCTATGGAATTGGGTTGCGCTGGTGTTTTAACAAACACAGCTATAGCAAAGGCAAAAAATCCGGTATTTATGGCGATGGCGATGAGAGAAGCTGTTCATGCAGGTTATATGGCTCATTCAGCAGGCAGAATGGAAAAACAGATTTATACAGCGTCACCTAGTTCTCCAGAGCTAGGTAACATTGCTTCTAACAATTAATAAATAATGAGTATTAAAAACTATGAAATATGATGTAGCAGTTATTGGTGCCGGTCCCGGTGGATATGTTGCAGCAATCCGTTGCGCGCAACTAGGGTTAAAAACGATATGTATTGATAAATGGATCAACGATATGCAAAAGGCTTCGCTTGGCGGAACCTGTCTTAATGTAGGTTGTATTCCTTCCAAGGCATTACTCGATTCCTCACATCTTTATGAAGCCATCAGCGAAGAAGCATCTTCACATGGGATTAGTGTTAAACCGGCACCTATTAATGTAGAAACCTTACTGGCTCGAAAAAATGAAATCATTGGTAGAATGTCGCAAGGTATTAGCGGTCTGTTTTCAAAAAACAAGGTTGATAGCCTGTTAGGCACTGCAACTATTTCTGCCAATAATATGATCAGGGTTGCGTTAAATGATGGTGGTGAGCAGGCTGTAGAGGCAACTAATATTATTATTGCGACTGGTTCTGTTCCAGTCAGCTTACCCCAAGCAGCAGTAGAACAAAGCATTGTTGATAATGAAGGCGCACTTGAATTTGATGAAGTTCCAGAAGAACTGGGTATTATTGGCGCTGGTGTTATAGGTCTTGAGTTAGGTAGCGTCTGGCGCCGCCTAGGGTCAAAAGTAACCATTCTGGAAATGTCACCCGAGTTCTTGCCTACAGTGGATCGTGATATTGCCAAAGAAGCGTTGAAAAACTTTAAGTCGCAAGGTCTGAATATCAAACTGGGTTGTAAGGTAACTGAGATCGAAAACGATGATGACTACGTCAGTGTTACCTATGAAAATGCAAAAGGTGAAGAAGATGAAATGGAATTTGAAAAACTGATAGTAGCGGTTGGTAGAAAACCTTTTACCGATAATCTCGGACTGGATGAATTAGGAATAAATAGAGATGACAGAGGGTTCATTGCTGTCAATGAACAATGTCAGACTAATATCGACAATATCTTTGCAATCGGTGATGTTACCAACGGACCCATGCTTGCTCATCGAGCTTCGAAAGATGGCATCATGGTAGCAGAAAACATTGCGGGTAAAGATAAATCGGCAAATTACCAAAGCATCCCCTGGGTTGTTTATACCTGGCCTGAAATCGCATGGGCGGGTGCTACCGAACAAGAATTAAAAGAAAAGAACATAGCTTATAAAGCAGGTAAATTTCCATTTCTTGCTAATGGCCGTGCCCATGCCATGAACTGTGCAAAGGGTTTTGTCAAAATACTGAGCACCGAAGATGGCACCATACTGGGTATGCATATCATTGGACCAAACGCATCAGAACTAATTGCAAATGGGGTTACCGCTATCAGCCATAAACTTTCCTTTAACGATATCATTGAAGAGATTCACGCTCATCCGACATTATCTGAAGCAATACATGAGTCGGCACTTGATGTTGAAAAAAGAACAATACATTTTTAGTTAACATTACCACTGGAGTATTTTAATGAAATCAACTTTTTTTCTAACACTGCTTGTTTGTGTTTTTATTACAGCTTGCGGAGACAGCGACAGTCAGGTTGAGAATAATGAAATGTCGGTATCCCTTCAACAGGAATGGGAAGTCATCGGTTTGGGCAATCCTGAATCGGTTATCTATGATAAAGATACAAACCTGCTATATGTCTCAAATGTCATCGGCTCTCCTTTTGATAAAGATGGCAAAGGCACTATCTCTACTGTCACGCTCGATGGCAAAATTGTTGAAGAGGCATGGATAGTTGGACTCAACTCGCCAAAAGGACTCGCTATCAGTAATGGCAAACTCTACACCGCAGATGTGGATACGCTCGTTGAAATTGATATCAATAGTCGTCTGATCACAAATTATTACGTCGCTAGTGATGTAAAAATGCTAAACGATGTAACGGCATCAGATGACGGCAGCGTGTATGTGACCGGCATGATGACCAATCGCATATTTAAACTCGCTGATGGAAAATTTGAACTATGGCTTGAATCAACAGATCTAGAAACACCTAATGGTATCCTCGCTGAAGGCAAGCGTCTCATTATTGGTTCATGGGGTAACATGACCGATGGTTTTGCTACAGCGATACCAGGACATTTGAAAGAGATTGATGTTGAAACAAAGAAAATTGCCAGCCTTGGTGATGCTTCACCAGTTGGCAATCTGGATGCTGTTGAGAGTGATGGTGATAATAACTACTACGTCACTGACTGGATGGGGGGTAAATTATATTTAATATCACCGAACGGAAAAGCGAAAGAACTACTAGCAATTGAGCAAGGTACAGCTGACATTGATGTGCTATTAGATAAAAAAATGCTTTTTCTTCCATTAATGAACAGTAACCGTTTATTGGCATATAAAATTAAGTAGGCCCTTAATATTTTGACAAACATATCAACACCTGACTTACACAGCTCGGCAATATGGAAACATTTTTATAGACTTATCTTCTTTGCAATGCTGGCTTTATTCAGTTTTGAAATTCTGGCGGCCAATGATATTGATAATATACGTTTCCCGGAAAAAAACTGGGATGGGCAAGTCTTAAATATTCTTATCAAAGGACCAGCTTATCTGGATAAAAATAAGGAATATGATATCCCGGAACCATCTGCCAATAGCAGTGAGGTAACTCAACATGAATTAGCGTTGTTAAGAAAATATGCTGCTGAAGCACGTTCACAGGAACAAGTAAGCAAAATTCTTACAGAAGCTCAACCCGGTGAGTTTTCAGAAATATATCTTGATGAAGGCCCTATTAATCCTGAACTCAAAAAATTGTGCTATCGAATTTTAAAGTTTGCAGATAAAGAAATTGTATATTTTGTAGTCAACTACAAAAAACGATTCTCCCGACCAAGACCTTCGCAACTTGCACCTCAACTCGACCTTGTAGTACCGAATCCGGGTCACGCAGCTTACCCTTCAGGTCATGCCACGCAATCTATGGTGTTTTCATTGATATTGGCCATGATTGATCCTGAGAATGAAGCTACTTATCTGGAATATGCAAGAAATATTGCTAAAAGAAGAGAAATAGCCGGTGTTCATTACCCTAGTGATAGCCAAAGTGGTCAATTATTGGCAGAAAAACTTGTTCAGGAATTGATAAAAGTTCCTGAATTCATCACTATGTTAAATGAAACCCAAGAACGTTTTAAAGATGTTAAACAATAGTAATTAACCTGACCTGACTGGGTTACAAATTTACATTAAAAAGAAGTAACAACTATAGGGGAATTCACTTGCCATGAATAAAACATCGATGTCCCGCAGACTTTTCCTGAAATATAGCGGCGTATTGTCTGTCTGTTGCAACCAATTATTTGTTGGTACATCAACATTATTTTCTTCCATGAATGCATCTGCTGAGATGGTCTTAGGAATTGATGAGCTAAGGTCGTTGTTTGGCATTATCAAGCGCATGTTTCCTCATAAAAGTTTAAAAGATATACATTATCAAATTGTAGTGGAAAAGCTTCTGGAAGAATCCATCACTGATCCCAAAGTCGGACAATTAATTAAAGATGGCATTTCAAATCTTAATGACTCGGTCGCTAAAACCATGGTTAAAAATACCTGGGTAGATTCCGATCCGAACGAACAACTCGCTTCATTAACAAAAATAGAAGATACCGATTTTTTTTCTAAACTGAAGTCAACAACCATAAACTCACTATATAACGATGAAAAAGTGTGGAAAGTATTTGGTTATGAAGGTGAAGCCTTTAGTCAAGGCGGTTATTTACATCGTGGTTTTAATGATCTGAATTGGTTACCTGAACCTCCTGAAGAAGCAAGCCCAAAAGTAGAAGGATTATAAAATGAATAAGATAGATTATAACGATGATTCAGCTGTACTTATCATTGGTTCAGGTGCCGGTGGTGGCACACTTGCAAACGAGTTATGCCAGAAAGGAATCAAGGTAATAATATTGGAAGCAGGGAAACGTCAGTCTTCAAATACGTTCGTTAATAATGAGTGGGAGGCGTTCTCGCAACTGGCATGGCTGGACAAGCGAACCACTTCAGGTAACTGGCGCGTAGCCAAGGATTTTCCTAATTTACCAGCATGGATTTGCAAAACCGTTGGCGGCACAACTACTCACTGGGCAGGTGCCAGTTTACGTTTTCGTGATTTTGAATTTAAAGCAAAAACCACTTACAGCAATATCGATAAAGCAAACCTGCTTGACTGGCCTCTAGAGCTAAAGGATCTTGAACCTTATTACGATAAGGCCGAAGACAAGATGGGCGTTACAAGAACCAATGGCATTCCTGGGCTACCTGGCAATAATAATTTCAAGGTTATGTACGCAGGAGCAAAGAAGCTAGGATATAAAAACGTACACACCGGAAGAATGGCTATTAACAGTCGACCTCGAAATGGTCGAGGTTCATGTTTGCAACTAGGTTTTTGTTTTCAGGGATGTAAGTCTGGAGCCAAATGGTCAACGCTTTACACAGAAATCCCTGCTGCAGAAAGCACAGGAAATCTTGACCTTAGAGAAGGCGCGCATGTTTTAAAAATTGAACATAACGACAAAGGGCTTGCCAGTGCTGTTGAGTATGTTGATAGCGAAGGTAATCATCGTAAACAAAAAGCAAGAATTGTATGTGTAGCTGGCAACTCTATTGAAACGCCACGTCTGTTATTAAATTCGCATTCCAGTATGTTTCCGGATGGTATGGCCAACTCATCAGGTCAGGTAGGAAGAAACTACATGAGACATACAACTGGTTCTGTCTATGCCATGTTTGATAAAGAAGTAAATTTTCATCGCGGCACAACCATGGCAGGTATTATTCAGGACGAAAGTTATCATGAACCAAAACGAGGTTTTGCTGGCGGTTACGAATTGGAAACCCTAGCGCTTGGCTTACCTTTCATGGCAGCGTTTTTAAACCCTGGCGCATGGGGCAAAGATTTTTCACATGCTCTTGAAAATTACAAATACCTCGCCGGTATGTGGATCGTTGGCGAAGATATGCCGCAAGAGGCCAATGGCGTCACATTAAACAGCAGTGAAAAAGATCAATACGGTATGCCTGTTCCTAATGTGCATTATGATGATCATGCCAATGATATTGCCATGCGTAATCATGCTTACAAACAGGGTAAGGAAGTTTACAACGCGGTGGGCGCGAAACATTTTTATGAAGTTCCGCCCTATCCTTCTACACATAATCTTGGTACATGCCGGATGAGTGCAAAAGCTGCTGATGGTGTATGTAATAAATGGGGACAAACACACGATATAAAAAACCTTTTTATCTCTGACGGAAGCCAATTTACAACCGGCGCAGCAGTCAATCCGACATTGACGATTGTAACGTTAGCTATACGACAAGCAGATTACATAGCAAAGCAGATTAGTGATCGTTCTATTTAACAAGTATTACTCTATTTAATTATAAAATTTTGTGGGGAGATTTTATGGCATTAAAAAGATATGTCACAGAAATGGGAATGGGGGTAGATGTTCACGGAGGCGATTATACCAAGGCAGCCAAACGTGCTGTTTCGGATGCGATCAGACACTCAAGTCTAAATTTCTTTGATGCTCTGGGGAAATCACCTCACGACATGATCATTACCGCTAAAGTGGGAGCAGGTGATCCAGATGCCATTGATAAATCAGCCATCGCAGAAGCATTCCCTTTTGGAACTGTGACTGTTGAACCAACATTAGGCGGACTCGATGTACCTGGTGTGAATAATGACCTGATGGTCATCGTAAATGTTGTCGTTCTAGTTCAATTTGAAGAAGACTGATGTTTAATTGAGCTTGATGCAAAACTCGCTGGAAAATTTATCTGAAATTAAACTACAGCCGCAATATGGATTAGAGATTTCCGGACTGGATTTGAGTCAGCCTATATCAGATGAAGTCGCTTCCTATATCCTGAATAAATTTAATCAATATTCGGTATTATTATTCAGGAATCAAAAACTGGATGATGCACAACAAATAGCTTTTAGTCGTTTGTTTGGTGAGCTTGAACAGATCAGTATTATGACAGCCGCTACTAACCAATATGTTTATAGAATATCAAATATTGATAATCGGGAAAAAATACTGGCTGCCGATTCGAACAAACGAAAACTACTTAATGTAAATACATACTGGCATATTGACAGCTCATTTAAATCACCACCGGCAATGGCATCGATACTTTATGGAAAAGAAATTCCTGAAGATGAAGTAACAAGTACAGCGTTTTGTTCACTTTCTCATGGTTATGATTGTTTATCGCCAGCACAAAAAAAACGCATACACAATTTAACATGTTACCATGATTACAAACGCTCGCTGAAACGAGTCAACATGGTGGAACTACCTGAATACGAATTGAAAAACTTATCTGCATGCAGACAACCAATGGTTCATATACATCCAGATAACTCAACTCAATGTTTATATTTGAGTGGTCATATTTCATCGATAGATGGATTGAGTGAAGAAGAAGGCGAGCAATTACTAGATGATCTGTTCAAAACCGTTATTAATACCGACACGCTTTACGAACATAACTGGCAGCAAAATGATCTTTTGATCTGGGATAATCGGTGCGTAATGCATCGAGTAAGCAATATACCTGCTAAGGAAATTCGTCGTGTTCATAGAACTACGGTGCGATGCCCTGCCCCCTTAATACCCGCCTCAGCGACGATTTAATCACCCTAACTACTCAATATTATGATTACTAAAGATAACAGTTATATTTTTTTTGATGCGGCAGGAACATTAATTTATACGGATCCGCCTGTATTTGAGGTTTATAGTCGTATTGGAGAAGAGTTTGGCATCTCACTATCACCTGACATTATTTCTTCCCGTTTTTCTAATGCATTTAAAGAACATTTCAGACCTGAAAATAGTACTGGCTATAAATCGAGTGAAGCACTGGAAAAAGAGCGCTGGGAACAGGTTGTAACTGATGTATTTTTACCAAAAGAAGGACAATGCAAGGAACTGTTTAATACCTTATGGCAGTATTTTTCAAAACCAGAACATTGGGGTGTTTATGAAGATACAAAAGATCTTCTATATAGACTACATGAACAAAATTTCAATATAGGCATTGCATCTA
>Ga0181593_10001119_pt1 | contig 24045 bp, 16 predicted proteins | sample 071ome_19_FD_133756 | JGI IMG/M metagenome (GOLD analysis project Ga0181593, IMG submission 133756) | Coastal salt marsh microbial communities from the Groves Creek Marsh, Skidaway Island, Georgia - 071413AT metaG (megahit assembly) | ecosystem: Environmental > Aquatic > Marine > Intertidal...
GAAATGACTCTCGCCGCCGGCCATGCCGGCCCATAGCCTTTCCCCCGAAGAAAACTCGACCGCTTCCGACGACGCTCACCTGACGAAGGAGAGCAACTTTCCCTCAAACTGAGAACTGCTGCGGGAACCCCGCGGGCCGATGAGTCCCGTTGTCGCGACCTTCAGGTCGCACAGCGAGCGGTTCATCCGCGGGAAATGACGTGTTGTCGGATTGCTGATGCGCGCAACCTGAAGGTTGCGGCTACGCCAATCCGTAGAACCTCAGACAATTGCCGCCGAAGATCTTGGCTTTGCTCTCTTCGGAAAAGTCGCTGAAGTAGCCGGTCTCAAGATTCATCACGGTTTCATAGTCGCCCGCCAGGATGCAGACCGGCCAGTCGGAGCCAACCATCAGGCGGTCCTCGCCAAAGGCCTCGGTCACGACATCAAGGTAGGGCGTGAAGTGCTCGGGTTTCCAGTTATCCCAGTCGGCCTCGGTCACCATTCCCGAGATCTTGCACATGACGTTCGGTAGCTGCGCCAACTCCCGTATCTGTTCGTCCCAGGGAGACAGGGTTCCAGTCTTGATGTGGGGCTTGGCGATATGATCCAAAACGAACGGCTGCTCCGGAAAGGCGCGCGCGAATACTATTGAGGCCGGCAGCTGGTTCGGGAAGATCAGAATGTCGTAGGTCAGATTCAGATCCTTGAGCAACGACACGCCGCGCATGAAAGCCTCGCCCACGATGAAGCGGTCATCCGGCTCGTCCTGCACGACATGGCGGACCCCGACGAATTTCGGATGGTCGGCCAATTCGGCCAATTCGTCTGCCACGTTCTCCGATCGGAGGTCGACCCAACCGACGACGCCCTTGATGCGATCGTCTGTATCGGCGAGCTGCAGCAACAAGCGGGACTCCTCGAGGGTCTGGCGCGCCTGCACGACGATGGATCCATCGAAGCCCACTTTCATCTGCTCGGCGGTGAGGTCGGCGGGCAGCTTGTTCTCCCGCAGCGGCGCCATCTGGTCGCCGTCCATCCAGGCGTACTGTTCCTTGTCGTAGATCCAGAAGTGTTGGTGCGCGTCGATCTTCATGAGTTCTTACCCGGCCAGGTTTCCGGTCGATCCCAAAAGGCGTCGTCTCGTCCGCCGTAGTAGTCCGCCAGAACCGTGTCCATCACCTCGCTGGTTCGCAGGGCGGTTTCGGCCGTGCTGGGACATTTCCCCTTACCGAGCAATTCATCGACAACGGTCTGAATCAAGGATTGGTGCACGTGCGGCGGATGCGGAACATCCAAAAGTTGCCGCTCCCCTTTCAGGTTTTCGATGACAATGGGTCCGGGTTGGAAACAGGGCGCGATCAATCGCCCTTTTGTTCCGGTGAAGACGTATTCATCCTCCGGGTCGTCGCGTTCGGTGAAGGAGAATCGGGCGAATCCGGTGAGCCCCTTTTCGGTTCTCCAAGTCAGGTCCACGCGGTCTTCGACATCCGCAATGTTGCCGATCCTACCGGCGCGGCCCTTGACGTTCTGTGCAGGTCCGAGGAGATGATCCAACAGGTCCAAGGCATGGCAGCCCATGTCGAGAAAGACGCCCCCGCCGGATTCCTCGGCGTTCCAACGCCAGGGGAGCTCGGCCGCGGTTCCGACTGCCGGTGGGCGCTGCATGAGCGCGTAAGAAACCTGTTTGATCGGTCCGACCGTCCCCTTGTCGATGAGCTCCTTGAGCTTCACATACTTCGGCAGGCTGCGGCGGTAGTATCCAACGAATAGTGGAACGCGGGCTTGCTTGAAAGCCGCGATCATTTCACGGCATTCGGCTGCGCTCCTCGCCATGGGTTTCTCCATGTAGCAGGGTTTGCCGGCTGCGGCCACTTTGAGCCCGTACTCCAGGTGCGTGCCCGGTCGCGTCGCCACGTAGATCGCATCCACCTCGGGGTCGGCGATCAGGTCCTCGGCCTTGTCATAGGCGCGGGCGACCTTGTGCCGTTTGGCGTAATCCTCTGCGAGCGCCCCATTACGGCGCATGACGGCAACCAGCTCGCTGCCTTCGGCTTTCTGAAAACCAGGCCCGCTCTTGACCTCGCAGACATCGCCGCAGCCGATAATGCCCCATCGGATCATCATGATCGGATTCCGGCGTTCATGGCCTGGCCGGGATTGTGTAACGAAGGCCGTTTACGACATGCGCATCGGCATCAGGACGTAAAGAAAAGGACCGTTGATTTTCAACACACCGGGACTGAGCTCATCGGTCAGTTCGAGATAAACCTCGTCATCATCCAAGGCCTTCAGCGGATCCATGAAGTAGGCGGGATTGAATGCGATGGAGACTTCCTTGCCATCATAGTTCACAGCAATGCTCTCGCGGCCTTCACCCACTTCCGGAGTATTGGCCGTGATGGTCAGGTTGTTCTTGGCGAACTTGAGTTTGACCGAGTTTGACTTGTCGTTGGTCATGAACTCGGCGCGGCGCAACGCGGCCAGCAGTTCTTCGCGCACCAGAGTGACGCGCTCCTGGCTGTCCGTCGGAATCACCTGTTTGTAGTTCGGATAGCTTCCCTCAACCAGCTTGGTAATGAGGAGAATATTGAAACCATTTTCGTTGGTAAGATTGAAGGCGGCCTGATTGTCGGTGAAGCGCACAGTGATTTCGCCGCTGCCCTGCAGGAGTCGGTTCAATTCATTGACCGCCTTGGTGGGAATGATGAACCCGCCGGCAATCTCGCTGGTGATCTCCTCTTCGGCAAGGGCCAGGCGCCGTCCGTCCGTAGCCACCATCATGATTTTCTCCTCGCTGAGCTTCAGGAAAATGCCGTTCAAGACATAACGGGTTTCATCAGTGGAGATCGCGAACGAGGTGCGCTTGAGCATGTTCTTGATCGTCTCCTGGGACATTGCCAGGGATTTGTCCTCCTGGAATTCCGGCAGGGGCGGATACTCCTCGGCCGGCAGACCGTTGATCTTGTAAAAGGCTTCACCCGATCGGAGGCTCGTCACGTTCTTCTCATCGACCTCCAGTTCGATCTCCTCGGTCGGCAACTCCCGGACAATCCCAAACAACCGCTTTACCGGAACGGTCGTGCCGCCCGGTTGTTCAACCGTCGCCTCGACCGAGCAAGACACCGTGACATCGAGGTCCGTGGCCGTAAGGGAAAGACGACCGTCTTCGGCCTTCAGAAGCACGTTGGATAGAATCGGCAGGGTCGTGCGTGAGCTGACAATGTTTTGAACAGCCTGTAATCCGCTGATGATCTGCTCTTTGGCGATGGCGATTTTCATCGGGCTTGCTAGGAACTTGGCGGTTTGAAACCGCGGCGCTTATTCGAGTGGCCCTGAATAGTGTAAAGCTCGTGGAGTGTCAAGAACCACGGGCCTGCTGCGCAAGATAAGCGATAGGTGGGTGAGGGACCACTATATCTGGTCTTTCTTTAATAGATTAAACCTTTCCTGAAGGAGTACTATTCTATTAAGGGTTGTGAACAACGGGTGCAGGTGGCGCAAGCGGTTTGAAATCAACGTGTTGCGTTCGATTGGCACGGTGAAGAACCGATTGAACAGAAAATCGGTAAGTCACATAACTCGGGGTTGTTTGACTTGTTGAGCGGTTGTTGACAGTCCGTCCGGAGATTCTTAGGGGGCCAGGATTCGCGTGATGATTCTGGGGAGGGCGTTTTCGAAGGCATCGATTTCAGCGTCGGTTGTTCCTCGGCCGAGTGAGATTCGCACCAGTGATGAGGAATCGGCGTCGGTCCTTCCCATGGCTTGGAGGACATGGGAGGGAGTGACTGAGCCTGAAGTGCATGCTGAGCCGCTTGATGCGCAGATCCCCTCCATGTCGAGACCGGCCAATATGGCGATGCTGTCGGCGCCGTTGACGGAGAAGGCGACGGTGTTGCAGAGGCGGTGGTTGCGGGATCCCTGAAAGGTCACATGGTCCTGTATTTCGAGGAAGTTGATGAGTCGATCTGTTTTGGGTCGTAGAACAGCATCTTGGAAGACGGGTTTGCGGAGAAAGCGCTCGGCGGCCTCTGTGAAGCCGATGATGGCGGCGAGGTTCTCGGTGCCGCCTCGCCGTTCGTTCTCCTGGGCGCCACCGTGGATGATGGATTCGGGTTGGAATGGCGATCTTGTGAATAACACGCCAGCGCCTTTGGGACCGTGAAACTTGTGGCTGCAGATAGAGACCATATCCGCGTTGAACTGGTGGATGTCTTCGAAGGGGGTCTTGCCGAAGCAATGGACGGCATCAGTATGGAACAGAATCCCCTTTTCTCGGCAAATTGCGCCGATTTGCGCCGCTGGCTGAATGGATCCTGTCTCGTTGTTGGCGGCCATGATGGAGACGAGGATGGTGTCGTCCCTGAGGGCGGCTGTGAACGCGTCGACAGACACGATTCCCTGGGAATCCACGGGTAGAACGGTGAGTTCAAAACCCTCCTTGTTCGCAAGATATTCACATGGGTGAAGAGCAGCGTGATGTTCGATGGAGGAGGTAATGATATGCCGTCCGTTTGCCTTGAGTTTGCGGGCGGCTCCCAGGATGGCCAGGTTGTTCGACTCGGTGGCGCCGCTGGTGAAGATGAGCTCGCTTGGTTTGGCTTGCAGGACATGTGCGACGCGCTCGCGGGCGTCGTCCAGAATCGCCCTGGCGCGGCGGCCTGCGGCGTGCACACTAGCGGGATTGCCAAAAATCTCGTCAAGGTAGGGCAACATGGCGTCTCGGACATCGAGGTCCAGCGGCGTGGTCGCGTTGTAATCAAAATAGATCATTGGTTGCCCAAAGCTTTAGGGCGCCGAAGGTTTCAGGACAAGTGAAGGGGCGGATAATACCCGTTTCATCTTGTCAGTCGGCGAGAATTCCCGTCCAAATCCGGCATGCCAGAGTGGCTTGAAATCATTGTGCTGGGAGTTGTGGAGGGTTTGACGGAATTCCTGCCCATTTCCTCAACCGGTCACCTGTTGATCGTCCAACAGTGGCTGAGTCCGCAGTCGGAGGCCTTTAATGTCGCGATTCAGAGTGGGGCCATGCTGGCGGTATTGATGGCGTTTCGTGAACGGGTCATGGAAATGGCTCGCACTTGGAGAAAAAACGAGACACGGGAGTATGTTTATAAGCTCTGTCTTGCTTTTATCGTTACCGGAGTGGGGGGAATCGCTTTGAAAGTGGCTGGATTTGAACTACCCAATGAACCGCGACCCATTGGTTGGGCATTGTTGATCGGGGGCGTTTTGTTCCTGATTGTGGAAAGGCGAATCAAAGGGCGGGAATTGGGCGATGACATCTCATGGAAACTGGCTGTGTTGATCGGCGTGGGTCAATTGGCGGCGGCGGTGTTTCCCGGCCTCTCACGTTCGGGAGGCACGATTCTGATGGCGTTGTTGTTGGGTCTGAATCGGCGCCGTTCCATTGAGTTCACATTCTTGCTGGGGGTTCCGACGATGTTTGCAGCCGGGGGTTTGGAGCTGGCGTTGGAGATCAAGGAACATGGGTTTGGCGGATTTGAATGGTTCAATCTCTTCCTGGGGGCGTCGGTCTCGGCGTTGGTGGCCTTTGCCTCGGTGAAGTGGCTGCTGCAGTTTATTCGCACCCGGACCTTTGAAGCGTTTGGTTGGTATCGCATTGTGGTTGGGGCCTGTGTGTTGCTGTTGCTGCATTGACGGGACCGTTTGAGGGTTCAGAATCGCGGAAAATCCTGTGACCATGAAACCTTTCTGCCTTGTCTTCCTTTTGTCTGCGATTGCGCTGTTTTTGACGTCCTGCAAGACGGTCGAGCCGCAGAACGGTGAGAATCGATTGGCAGGGATGGTCTTGCCGTCCGGGCCGGGCGTGATTTGGGGAAGGGTCGCGTTGGTTGGTCATACGGGGGATGAAGCAGGCGCAGGCAAGGGGCATGCGCGCCATTGGGTCACGGATAACGATGGCGGCCTTGCGGACGTTTTCGTGTGGATTTCGCGGGGTCTGGAGAACCAACATTTTGATTCGTCGACTGCCCCGGTGGTCATCGAGCGTTCGGACAAAGGATTTTCGCCCCGGGTGGCCGGTGTTCAGCGGGGGCAGAAGGTGATCTGGCGGGCGCGCGGCGACAAGATCTTGCGGTTGCAATCCAGGCCCCGGGCAATTGGCAATCGCTCCTTCGAGTCGTTGTTGATGCCGAATGTCACGGTGGAAACAAGCTATGCTGCGCCGGAGCAGTTCATTCGACACGAAACGGACCTGGTTTCGAACGAAGAGGCTTTCGTTTGTGTGGTGGATCACCCCTATTTCGCGGTGACGGACAAACATGGAATGTTCGCGCTGCCCCCGGGTTTGAGCCCCGGACTCTATACGGTGACGGCGCGGCATGCGGCTGGCGGGTCGGTGGCAGCCAATCTGGTGATTGGGGACTCAGGGAATGTGCGGGTGGAGTTTGAGTTCGGCGCGCCCGGCCGTGGGCTGGCGCATCGGGTCAGATCCATCGAGGCGATTGATGGACGTGTTCAGCGGACAGCGGAGTCGAAGCCGGTTTCGAACAATCCGGAAGGAACGGCTTCCGGAACTTTCGGGACCTTGGCTCGCCCTTTGGTGGAGACGCAAGCGACGCCGGCGCCGATGTCCCTCGAGGTCAGGCAGCCGACGGTGACGGTCAGAAAGTTTGTTGCGCCCGGTTCGGCTCAGGCTTCCTTTGCGATCAAGCAGCCGACGCTGTCGATCAGGCAGTTTGTTGCGTCCACGCCTCGGATTGCGGCGCCGGCGCTGAGCGACGCGATCGAGACGCGTGTGTTCAGGGTGAATACGGAGCGTTTGCTGAAGGGCTTGCGTGGTTCCGGCCAGGATCCGAATGGGGAAGCTTCCCTGGCTTCATTGGTCGGGCGCGCGATTGGAATCAGGAACGAAGCAAAGGATACCGAGCCCCACCAGGACTATCCTGGCGTTGTCCTGAACGGGGATGCCGGCGCGCTTCAGGTGCGGGCGCGTGGATCGGACATGGCGCGGATCGAAGCCTTGCTCAAGGTGTTGGACCTGGCGCCGGCGCAGGTGGCGATTGATGCGCGGATTCTCGAGGTCGATGTCCGTGATTTCGACCGCTATATTGATTGGCATCCGCTGTATTCACGGACGCTGAGCAGCGAGAACTTTTCGGGTGTCCTGACTGAATCGGAGTTTCGCGCCATGCTTCAGCGACTTGCGGGGATGAAGGGAGCAAGGTTGATTCATGCTCCGGGGGTCGTGGCTCTGAGCGGTAGTTCGGTCGAGATTCGCTTCGACAAGGAAACCGAGTTGTCGGTCAGTCCCACCGTGTCGTCGGACGGGCAGAGCGTTGAAATGCAGGCGCTGTTCGCTACCTTTGCCGAAGGCGGCGATAGGCCGACACAGAGCCTCTCGACGACGGCGCGCGTGATGAGCCGGCAGACGGTGATGCTGGGGGGGCTCATCCGGGGAGGCAAGAGGTCTGGCGGGGCCGTTGCCTCGGGCGAGAGAACCGTCTGGTTGTTGCTGATCACGCCGAACGTCATGGACGAATTGTTGGTTCGCAGGGAAGGCAATTGACGTGGTTTGTGCTATGCTGGCGGTGATGTTTCCAACCGCGTGAAACCTGTGTTTCTTATTCCCCGCCTGCTTGTTTTCCTGGCCATCGCGCTCGGGACGGGTTGCGGTGCTCCGGGCGGTTACCCGGGAGCCCGCGCCTGGGGCTTGAAACCGCGGAGCCCTGACGCGGCGATCACGCCGGTCGGCCGACGTTCCACCCGCGGGAATGCGCCGACCTCGGTTCCGGTTTCGGCGGATCCTTCCGCATTGCCGGTCCCCAATCCCTATTATCGCAATCGGACGGCGAACGCGACGAGCCGGCGGCGACAGGATATCGTCCGCAAGCTGAAGACAATGACCTTGGACAAGGTTGCGTATCCGGGGATCCCTCTGGGCGAGGTCGTCCGACACTTGAACGAGGAATCCATTCGTCTGGATCCGGAAGGACGGGGCATCAACTTTCTCGTGCTAAGCCCTGCGGCGACCAGCGAGGCAAATGCTCGCGATCCGGCGGGAGCCCCGGTTGCGCCGGGTAACCGCATTGAAGAAGCCGACTTGGAGAACGCCTTGGTGCGCCTTGATCCTCCGCTGCATGACCTGTCCCTGATTCATGCGTTGGACGCGATCACGAAAACAGCGGAGACATCGATCCAGTTCGCGGTCACGGATTATGCGGTTGTGATCTGGCCGAAGACCTCCCGCGACCCGGTCCTGTTCCAAAGGAGTTTTCGTTCGAGTCCCGGCGTCTTTCAACAAGGTCTTGAAGGCGTTCAGGGCGGCGCGATAAACCCGTAACCGCAACGGGTTGTCGCGGCTACGGGTTGGTTGATCAAGGCTGGTTCCCGCCGATCTTCTTTTTCCCCTTCTTTGGCTTGCCGTTGCAGAGGTGGCGGTTGACGGCGTTGAGGTAGGCGCGCGCGCTGGCCTCAATCACGTCGGTATGGGCGCCCTTGCCGGTGACGAGCTCGCCATCGCCGAAGTCAACCTTCATGGTGACTTCGCCGAGGGCGTCCTTGCCCTGGGAGGTGGACCGCAGCGAGTAATCCATCAAACGCCCGCGTGTCTTGGTCAGTCGGTCGATCGCCTTCAAGGCGGCGTCCACGGGGCCGTCGCCGATGCCGGCGTCCTCCTGGAATTCGCGTTTGTCCGTCTTCTTCTTGTCGACTTTGCTGAGCTGTACGGTCGCCGTCGGCACGGTCTTGCCGCCGCTGGTGACGCTCAAGTACTCGAGATGCCAGGTTTCGGGGACCTCGGTAATGTGGCCTTCGACCAGCGCGGCCAGGTCTTCGTCATAGACGAACTTCTTCTTGTCGCCGATCTCCTTGTAGCGGGCAAAGATCTGGGTGACTTCCTCGTCGCTCATCTTGAAACCCAGGTGCTTCAGACGCGCCGAGACGGCGGCCCGGCCGCTGTGTTTGGTCAGGGGCAGCTCGGTTTGACCCCAGCCGACCTCCTTCGGGTCCATGATCTCGTAGGTCTCCCGCTTCTTCAGGATGCCGTCCTGATGAATGCCGCTGGAGTGGGCGAAGGCGTTCTCGCCGACGATCGCCTTGCTCCGCTGCACGGGCAGGCCGCTCATGCGGGCAACCAGCTTGGACGCCTTCACGATCTCGGTGGTCTTGACGCCGACCTTGTAGTCGCCGAAGTAGTCGCCGCGGGTCTTGAGGTTCATCACGATTTCCTCGAGCGAGGCGTTGCCGGCGCGTTCGCCGATGCCGTTGACCGTGCATTCGACCTGCCGGGCGCCGGCCTGCACTGCGGCGAGGGAATTCGCGACGGCGAGACCCAGGTCGTTGTGGCAGTGCACGCTGATGATGGCCTTGCCGGACTTGAACTCCGGAACGGATTCATGCAGGTGGGCGATCAGCTCTCCATACTCGCCAGGCACGGCCCAGCCGACGGTGTCTGGTATATTGATCGTGGTGGCGCCGGCGTCGACCACCGCCTGGCAGATTTCCACGAGGAAGTCGGGTTCGGTGCGGGAGCCGTCCTCGGGTGAGAATTCCACGTCCTCAACCAGACCTTTGGCGCGTTTGACGCCTTCGACCGCCAACTTGAGGATTTGATCCTGCGCCTTGCCCAGCTTGTGCTCACGGTGGATCTTGGACGTCGCCAGAAAGACATGGATGCGTCCCTTCTTGCCGGCGGGTGCGACCGCCTCGCCCGCCGCGTCGATATCCTTGGAAACGCAGCGGGCCAGACCCGCGATGGTCGGGCCCTTGATCTGTTTGGCGATGGTGTTGACGGCCGTGAAGTCGCCTTCGCTGATCACGGGAAAGCCCGCCTCGATGACATCGACCTTGAGACGCGCGAGTTGCCGGGCGACCTCCAGCTTCTCGCGGAGGTTCATCGAGGCTCCGGGGCACTGCTCCCCGTCACGCAATGTCGTGTCGAATATCTTGACTCGATTGTTCTTCATGGCTTCGGACTTTCGTTTGTCTGGTTTGTGTCTTTCTTTCTGTTTGTTTTTCCCGCTCCGCCGCGTCCGACCGGCCTTCGGGGTAACAACAAAAAACCCCACTGCCGGGCGGACAGCGGGGTTTGGAAAAGCTCAGGAATCGGCTAGAACCCAACTGTCGCGCCGCCAATAAGCAGCGCGCTGGTAAGGAGCAGGTTCAGCTTTTCGATCCGTTTCACAACAGTAGGATTAGTTCCATTGTCTCGAGTGGTCAACGGGTTTTTTGGATGTGCGGGATCCGGGCTCAGTTCATCTGGTCGACGACGACACGGTAGAAGCGCAGGTCCATGCTCATGGTGGCATCGATGAATCTCACGGGCGAAGTGGAGCCGGTGACGGTCCCCAGGGCGGTCCAGGATGTCATGTCCGTTGAGCTCTCCACGCGATACTGTATGCCGTCCATGCCGGCGATCGTGAGTTCGATGCCGGTTGGAACGGGTTGGATCAACAGAATGGAAGCAGGCGTGTCGCCTACCCGCATGATTCGGACGTCATCCAACACGAAGTCCTGGATCAGGGACGAGTGGCGGAACCGAAGCCAAACGTCGGAATCCAAGGCGGCGCCAGCGGATTCCAGAGCCCTGTCGAGGTCGAAGGCATAGTTTTGAAAGGTCGTTGTGGAACGCGCGCAGAACACCTCTTGCCAGGTGGTTCCGTCGCCGCTGACGTCCACGCAGAAGCGGCCGATCGTGCTGCCGAGGCGTTTGGCCCAGAAATCGACTGCGAGATCGGTTGCGGACGAGATGGAGGCGAGGTCCAGTTTCAGGGTGGCGTATTGAGGTTCGTCGAGGTTTCCCGGGTTCAGCAAGAGATGGAGGTCGCCGGTTCGCGGCATGTTCGTGCTGACCTGGATGACGCCGCCGACGTTGGCGGAGAAGCTCCAATGGTTGCCCGCAGGCGGCCAGTTTTCGAAGCCCTCGGTCGCGAGCTCTCCCATGGTCCCACTCAGCGCCAGCGCCTCCGAGGCGAAGCGGATGGCGGCCAGATAGGCGTCGTTCGGCTCCCCCGCTCCGAGATCGCCATCCTGATTCATTAGGTTTCCAGCCGGGTCGGCGATGGCGGGGCCGACCGCGATGCGGTAAACGCCGCGGGCTGTTTGATCGGCGAAGGAGATGGTGAAGTCGGTGGCTGACGTCGCGTTCACGTCCGTCGCTGCTATCGGGGATCCATAAGGATCCCAGATTTGGACGTCTTCCGCGGTGAAGGAACCGGAGTCGATCGCTTCGTTGAACGTGACGTTGATCGCGTTCAAGGGGCCTCCGCCTGCGGAGACCATTGCCGGGGTGTGAGCGGCAATGCTCGGCCCGGTCACATCGAGACCGCGGACGATTCGAACGTCGTCGAGGAACAGGCTTTGGGTTAGGCCGAGGTGCCGAATGCGGAGGCGCACGTCGGCATCGGGCGCGATCCCGGCCAAGGTGAGCGCGCCATCGAGATCCATCGAGAAGCGCCGCCATTCGGTTGAGATGTCCACGAGCATGGCCTCGTTCCAGTCGGTTCCGTTGCCGCTCAAGTCGATGCACACGCGTCCGTGGACGCTTCCCGTGTGTCGGGCCCAGAATTCGAGACCCAGGTCGGTAGCCGCAGCCACGGCGGCCAGGTCGAGGTTGGCGATCATGCCTTGTTTGTTTGCGGCGCTCATCGGGCTGAACTGCAATTCCTTGGCGCCGGTTCTCGGCATGGCCCCGGAGACGGCAATCTTGCCGTTGGAGGGTGAATAGAAACTCAGGTGGGATCCGGCGGGAGGCCAGGATTCGAAGCCTTCGGAAAGCAGAACGGATCCCGGGGTTCCGGTCAGCGCGAGGAACGTGGGTTCGAAGGCGACCGATCCTGCGAAGGCGTCCTCGCTTTCCCCGCCTTGAATGTCTCCGTCCTGGTTCATTACATTTCCTGCGGTATCGGCGATGCCGGGCCCGGCTGTCAGTTGGTAGGTTCCGCGGAGGTTCTGGTCGTCGAAACTCAGGGTGAAGGCCATGGAGCTCGACCCGGCCATTTCCGTGACGCCGGTAATCGTCACGTCCGAGCCCCAGGGATCACGGAGGCTGAAATCGCCAATCTGCACCGTGGCGGGATCCACCGGCTCATCGAAGTTGACGACGATCTGGTTCAGCGGGCCCGCGCCGGCTGCGAGTGGCGTGGGTGACAAAGTGGTCACGGTCGGACCGAAGACATCAATGCCTTGCAGGATCTGGAGATCATCGATGAACAGGTCCTGAATGAGACCGAAGTGCCTGAGTCGAACGTAGACGTCGGTGTCCAGGGCGATGGCCGCCCGCTGGAGCACGGCGTCGAGATCGACGCCGAAGTGGCCATAGGCGGCGCTTGGGGTGACCCGCGTCGCTTCCTGCCACGTGGCGCCGTCGCCGCTCACCTCGAGGCAGACTCTTCCGTGCGTGCTTCCGTCTTGGCGGGCCCAGAAACTCAAAGCCAGATCGGTGGCGGCAGCGACGGAACTGAGGTCCAGCTTCAGGCTCGCCCACTGGGGGCTGTTCAGATTTCGGGAGTCGAATCGGAATTCGAGGGCGCCGCCATGAGGTTGGTTGGTGGAGACGCCGAGGGTCCCCGGGGAGATCGCGTCGAAGCTCCAGGCGTCTCCCGGCGGGGGCCAGGCTTCGAAGTCTTGCGAGTAGAGGACCATCCCGCCTCCCGGTGCAGGCGCCTGCGCAACGGAGTCCAGGCTGATCGAACCGGCGTAACCATCATTCGATTCGCCCGAAAGAAAGTCATTGTCCTGGTTCAGCGCGTTTCCGGCGGCATCGGCGATGGAGGGCGTCAGGTTGAAGCGGTAAATGCCTCGGATTGATTGATCGGCGAAGCTGACGGTGAACCGGGTGTTGCCGCTGGCGTTGACCGGTGTGATGGAGGCGACTTCAACGGGAGCGCCAAGGGGATTCCAAAGTGTGATGTGAGAGGCGGTGAAAGTGGCGGGGTCGATGGCTTCGTTGAATGCGACCTCGAATTGGTTCAGGGGCGTTCCCGTGGCGGCGATCTGCTGTGGGGAATGCGTTGTTACGCTGGGTCCGGAAAGATCGGCTCCGCGGACAACACGGACATCGTCAATGTGGAGATCCTGAATCAGCGCCAGGTGTCCGAAGCGAATGAAGACGTCGGCGTCGAGGGCGATGCCGGCTGCGGTCAGCGCCGCGTCCAGGTCGACGGCGTAACGGCGGTAGGAGGCGTCCGGCGTTTCCCGGTGGATGGACATCTAGGTGGCGCCGTCGCCGCTGATCGACAGGTTGAGCTTGCCCTTGTCGCTGCCGGTGCGTCGGGCCCAGAATTCCAGGCTGAGATCCATCGCGCCGACGTGGCCTGAGAGATCCAGCGTCAGGGTGGCCGCCTGTTGTTCGCTGATGTTCCGTGAATTGAAATGCAGCGAGTCCTCGCCGCTTTGCGGATTGAGGGCGGCTGCGGCGATGGTTCCCTCGCCGACCTGGATAATGGACCATGCCGCCGGCGTTGGTTCCCAAGCTTCAAAACCCTCCGAGAGAATGGTGGTCGGCTGCGCTTGGAGCGAAGCGAAGGCTGCGGTGAGAAACAGCGTCGCGCAAAGGGCGGTGCGGCGTAGATCCGGAAAACGGCTCCCCCACGAAAAGCGTCGAATTTTCTTGGTGGCCTTTGTGCGGACGGGGACAAAGAAAGTCAAGATTACAACAGCTCGCCTGAACTGCGCTTCCCGGGGTTTATTTTGCGGGCGCGGCGTCCATGGCGCAGCGAAAGCCGACGTCGTTGCAGGTGGTGTTGAGGGGTTCGAAGCCTTGGTGATAGGTGGTTCCGTGACGGGCGCCGTAGCCGTGGGCGCCGCCGCGGATGATGCCGCTTCGATGCCAGTTCTCGTTGGGTTCGAACGGGATCCTGGTGACGTGGATATCGCTGACCCATTCCCACGCATTGCCGCACATGTCATGCACGCCGTAGGGACTTACGCCGTTGGGAAACTGACCGACCGCCATTTTCCGACCGCCCGTGCGACAGACAGCGGCATCGGAAACTTCGATTCCCTCGGGGGTTGTGTAGCCTTCGGGACGCAGGTTGCATTTGGATCGGTCGTAGTCATTGCCCCAGGGGTAGGTTCGGCCATCGGTTCCTCGCGCGGCCTTCTCCCATTCGGCCGCCGTGGGCAGTCGCTTGCCTGCCCAACGGGCGTAGGCCTCGGCCTCGTGTTTGAGGATCCGGGTCGCGGGAAAGTCATGTTCACCCTCCGGGTAGCGATGGTCGGGTTTGAATTTCCGGTATTCATGATTGGTGACTTCGCAGCGATCGATGTAGAAGGCCGGAAGGAATGTCTTTGCAAGGGGTGGCACATCAAAGTCGGCGTTGGGATCGTTGGCTCCGCAGAGGAAGTTGCCGGCAGGAATCAGGACCATACCCTCGGGCGCGGGTCGGTAGTCCTGCCGCAGTTGACGGGCTTGGTCGAAACGGGTCCACAACCAATGACCGCTTGCCGTCGCCGCGAGGGACAACAGGATGGTTGCTGCCAGGAACAGACGCGGATGTCGGATGGCGTGTTGGCGTAGACGCTTCATTCGGTATGGGGTTCCTATCATTGGAACCGGATCGTCACAACCGCGTTGAAAGAAAACCGTGCCATCTGGACGGCGCGCGGTTTATCGTCGAACACAGTAGATCCATTATGAAAATCACCAACGCGCAGTTGTGGGAGCGCTTCCAGCGCTTTTATACCGAGTTTCCAGCCATCGATCTGGCGGTCGATCTCAGCCGCATGAATTTTTCCGATGCGTATTGGGATGCGATGCGGGAGCCTTTGGGGCGGGCCTTCCGGGACATGGAGAAGCTGGAGGCCGGCGCGCGCGCGAATCCTGATGAGCGGGATGACAACGGTGAGGCGGGCCGGATGGTCGGTCATTATTGGCTCCGCAGTCCGAAGCTCGCGCCCACCAAACAGATTCAAAAGGAGATCCGGTCCACCCTCGCCGCGGTGAGGCGGTTCGTTGCGGATGTCCACGACGGCAAGCTGAAAGGAGCCAAGGGGACCTTCAAGAACCTGTTGGTCATCGGAATCGGCGGCTCTGCATTGGGCCCGCAGTTCGTTTCCAAGGCGTTGGGCCATCCCGGCTCCGACAAGATGAAGGTCCACTTCTTCGACAATACCGATCCGGACGGCATGGACGCCGTGCTGGCGGAGCTGCGCGGGAAGCTGGGTCGGACGCTGTCAGTCGTAATTTCGAAATCCGGCGGTACGAAGGAGACGCGGAATGGCATGCTGGAGGCGAAGGCGGCCTATGAACGCGCCGGGCTGACATTTGAGAAGCACGCTGTGGCGGTGACCGGCGCGGGCAGCAATTTGGACAAGGTCGCCAGATCGGGCAAGTGGTTAAAACGCTTTCCCATGTGGGACTGGGTTGGCGGTCGCACCAGCGAGATGTCTGCGGTCGGATTGTTGCCGGCAGCGCTCCAGGGCGTTGACATCGATGGAATGCTCCAAGGGGCAGCCAAGTGCGATGAAGTCACGCGGGCCGCTTCTCTGGAAGACAATCCCGCGGCCCAACTGGCCCTGATGTGGCATTATGCCGGCGATGGGCGCGGTTCGAAGGATATGGTCATTCTCCCCTACAAGGATCGTCTGGAGCTCTTTTCCAAATACCTGCAACAGCTGATCATGGAATCCTTGGGCAAGGAACGGGACTTGAACGGACGGGTGGTGAACCAAGGCATCGCGGTTTATGGCAACAAGGGTTCAACGGACCAACATGCTTATGTTCAACAACTTAGAGAAGGAGTACCAAATTTTTTTGCCACCTTTATCGAGGTGCTCAAGGACCGAAAGGGCAACTCTATTGATGTCGAATCGGGCCAGGGAGTGACCTCCGGGGATTACCTCAATGGCTTTTATCAGGGAACAAGAAGGGCCCTTTATGAGAATAGTCGGGAGTCAATAACCTTAACCGTGACCGAATTGACGCCTGGCGCAGTCGGAATGTTGATTGCGCTATATGAACGCGCGGTGGGGCTGTATGCCTTCCTGGTGCGGATCAACGCATATCATCAGCCTGGCGTGGAAGCCGGCAAGAAGGCCGCCGGCGATGTGATCGAACTTCAAGGTCAGATCCAGGCCTTTCTGACCGAGAGTGCCGGCCGCTCTTTTACAGCCGGGCAGATCGCCGAGGGTCTGAATCGCGCGGATGACGCGGAATCGGTGTTCAAGATCTGTCTCCACTTGGCCGCGAATGGTTCAAGCGGGATTGCGCGCAAGAGCGGAATGGCGGCGGCCTCAGTTAAGTTCTCTGCTTGAGCATGTTCGTCTATCCCAAGGAGTATGATGTCATCGTCATAGGCGCAGGCCACGCCGGAGTGGAGGCGGCCTTGGCCGCGTGTCGGATGGGCTGTGAAACTTTGATGCTGACCATCAACGCTGACACCATCGGACAGATGTCCTGCAACCCGGCGATAGGCGGCTTGGCCAAGGGACATTTGGCCCGGGAGATTGACGCGCTCGGCGGTGAAATGGGGAAATGCACGGACATGACCGGACTCCAGTTCCGGATGCTGAACACCAAGAAGGGGCCCTCGGTATGGGCTCCCCGTGCGCAGTGCGACAAGAAGGCCTACCAGTTTCGACTCAAGTGGATCTGCGAACGGATGGAGAATCTGGATATCAAGCAGGGCCAGGCCGCCAAGCTTCTGACCCGTGACAAGCAGATCACCGGGGTCGAAACCAATCTCGGGGTCCAGTATCACGGGAAGACGGTGGTAATTACCACGGGGACGTTTCTCCGCGGCTTGATGCACATCGGCAAGACCCAGAGTTCCGGGGGACGCGCCGGGGAATCCGCCGCCATGGGGTTGTCGGGGTCATTGGCAGAGATCGGCTTGGAATTGGGCCGCCTCAAGACCGGCACGCCTCCCCGGTTGCTGCGCCGTTCCCTGAATCTGGAAGCCTGTGAAGAGCAGCCCGGCGACGAGCCAATTCCTTATTTTTCCTATTGGAAAGACGATTTGTTCCACGTGGAACATTCGCAGATCAATCCCTTGGATATCGGTCACTCGGGGGGGAAATACCCTCCGGGCTCCATTCTAGATCGCTTGAATGGCCAGTTGCCCTGCCATATCACCTTCACCACGGACAAGACCGCGGAGATCATTCGGGAGAATCTGCACAGGTCGCCGATGTATTCCGGGAAGATCGAGGGGGTCGGACCGCGCTATTGTCCTTCGATCGAAGACAAGATCGTGCGCTTCGCTGACAAGGAGCGACACCAGATCTTCCTTGAGCCGGAAGGGATTGCCACCGATGAGTTCTACATTAACGGCTTCTCGACCTGCCTGCCCTTCGAAGTGCAGGTGGATCTGGTGCGAACGATCATTGGCTGCGAGAAGGCCGAGATCATGCGACCCGCCTACGCGGTGGAGTATGACTTTGTCCATCCGACGCAACTGACCGCCGGCTTGGAGACCAAACCTTGTCGAAACCTCTTCCTGGCTGGCCAAATCAACGGGACCTCAGGCTATGAGGAGGCGGGAGCGCAGGGATTGCTGGCCGGAATCAATGCAGCTCGGAGGGTGCAGGAGAAGGACCCGATTGTGCTGCGCCGGGATCAGGCCTATATCGGGGTATTGATCGACGATTTGGTCACCAAGGGCACCAGCGAGCCATATCGGATGTTCACTTCCCGGGCTGAGTATCGTTTATTGCTCCGGCAGGACAATGCCGATCAGCGGCTATGTGACCTGGCTTTCGAAACCGGGCTGCTTCCGGAGCGAAACTACCGGCAATTTCAGGCCAAGCGCAACGCGATCGAGACCGAGATCAATCGCTTGGCGACAGCGAACAGTTCGGAAGGCTCCATGGAAAAACTGCTGAAGCGTCCGGAGATCACCTACCAGGACTTGCCGGACCGGGACGGTTCCCTGGGCAAGGAAATTGTTCAGCAGGTGGAGATCGCCATCAAGTATGCGGGCTATATCGAACGGCAGGAGGCGGAGATCGAGAAGCTGCGCAGCGTGGAAGAGAAGCAGATTCCGGCGTGCTTCGACTACGATTCCATCCCCAGCATGCGGAACGAGGCACGACAGAAGCTCAAGGAGATCAGGCCCGCAACTTTGGGGCAGGCGTCCCGTATCTCCGGTGTGTCACCGGCCGATGTCGGGCTGGTCATGGTCTGGATGAAGCGGGGACAGGGTCAGGTCGATAAGGATTGAGCCAGACGCTTCAAGACCCGGAATAGCCGGAAAAGAGGGCAAAGGTGTCGTTGTTCCTGTGAACGTTGTCCTCCTCGGTTCGGAGAGAAGTTCCACGTGGAACATTGTGGTGTGGTTTGACGGGGGCCCGGAGCTTCGGCGTTGCTGGAGGCGGCTTGTTGATCAACTAAGGAAGACCCGGAATAGCCGGAATAGCCGGAAAGGAGGGTGAAGGTGTCGTCTTCCTTGGTCCTCAACGTCAGGCGTGCGCCTGAAATCAACGATTCAGGGCAGATCCAATACCCATACCGGACCAGACGGCCAGCATGCAGAGCAGTAGCGAGAGGACAACATTTCCCAAGGCGTAGCCCAAATGACCGCTCTTCATCAGACCGAGTGTCTGCAGGCTGAAGGAGGAAAAAGTGGTGTAGCCCCCGAGCAATCCAATCATCAGGAATTGTTGGACCGACGCTGATATCTGAGTCTTGCCGTTTTCGATGGTAAAAGCCGCCGCCAAGCCAATGACCAGGCAACCGGTGACATTGGCGACCATGGTCCCGACGGGTAGGTTGTCGCCGAAGCGCTTCGCCATCTGCATCGAGACCCAGAAGCGGCCAACGCCCCCGCAGGCGCTGCCCAAGGCGACAAGAAGAAATGGTTTCAGCGTTGCCATGGAGAGATTGATTGCAATGCTTTGGCGATATCCGAACTCAAATGAGCCCAGGGAACGACGGCATTCCCCGCAAGGGCGTTCTCAATTCTCTCGTCAGAGGGACCAAGCAATCAACACTTTCCATAAATAATACTTAACCCGTTGCACAACAACATGTTACAGTTTCCTCATTCAAACGAATGAGGCCTGAGACGGGACATGATCACCCGCAGTTTCCGCTTTTGTCATCCGGAAACTGGCTTCCAACGCCGGAGGGGGCAAACTGAACTTGGAGATCGATGTGGCCCGAAAAGCATCCACGCTGATCAGAAGTGTCTGCCGGTTGCCGTCGAGCGCCAGCAAAAAAACACTCGGCGCACACGCGGCATCAGCGCGCTGGAACGAACGCTTCTGGCCGGGTCTTTGGGGGTAAGCCTGCCAGGAGCCCATTTTGCCGGATTCGAATCATTTGAATCCTTTTGACGCGACTGAGGCGTTCCCGTAGTTTCGCCGGTTCTGATCGCGTCGCGAACACCCGACGCCGGAAACCAATTTTTTGTCATGCTGAAGTTTGTCATCAACAAAGTGTTTGGCTCGAAGAACGAGCGCGAGATCAAGAAGATGCACCCGGTCGTCGAGCGCATCAACGAGCTCGAGGAATTGTATCAGACGCAGTCCGACGACTATCTGCGGAACAGGACCGCGGATTGGAAGAAGGAGTTGTCCGAGATTGAGGATCTGGAGCAGCTGAAGACGCGGCTGGACGAGATCCTGCCGGAAGCGTTTGCCGTGGTGAAGAGCGCGTGTCGACGACTCTGTGGCACGGAGGTGATGGTGCGCGATCATCCGCTGCCTTGGGAAATGGTTCCCTATGATTGCCAGTTGATTGGCGGTTGGGGCCTGCACACCGGCCGCATTGCGGAGATGGCGACCGGTGAAGGCAAGACCCTGGTTGGCGTCTTTCCGGTTTATCTCAATGCCTTGACCGGGCGCGGGGTCCACGTCGTCACCGTCAACGATTACCTGGCCGCGCGTGACAGCGAGTGGATGGGCGCGGTCTATCGCTTTCTCGGCCTGACGGTGGGTTGCATCCAGAATTCCCAGCATTCCGAGCTGCGCCGCGAGCAGTACAACTGCGACATCACCTACGGCACCAATTCGGAGTTCGGCTTCGACTACCTGCGCGACAACGGCATGGCCACGCGCAAGGAGGATCAGGTGCAACGGGGGCACTACTTCGCCATTGTTGACGAGGTTGACTCCATCCTGATCGACGAGGCGCGCACGCCGTTGATCATCAGCGGACCCGCGGTGGCCAACAGCGACAACGAACGCTACGTTGCCACCAGACCCAAGATCCAGTCACTGATCCAGGCCCAGCGCAAGCTTTGCGACCGCTTTATCGACGATGCCAAGAAGAAGCTCAAGCAGCTTGATGAAATGGAGGCCGGCCAGGCCGAGGAAGCGGAACTGTTGCGCTACGACATCGGCCTGCAACTCTACAAGGTGAAGCAGGGCCAGCCCCGTTCGCCGCGCCTGGCGTCCCTGCTGGAGAATCCGGACAACCTCAACACGATGATCAAGGCGGAGCTGCAGTTGCTCGCCGATCAGACCAAGAAGGAGCTCTACGCGCAAAAGGAGGAACTTTTCTTCGCGATGGATGAGAAGTCCCACGATGCGGACCTGACGGAGAAGGGTCGCAACTTCATGAATTCCAGCGACCCGGAAGCCTTTGTGCTGCCGGACATCTCGACGCTTTTTCATGAGGTTGATCAGCGCGACGATCTCGACGCCCACGAGCGCGCGCAGGAAAAGGCGAAGATTCAGGAGCTGTCCGACGAGCGGGCCTCCACGATTCACGTCGTTTCGCAGTTGTTGAAGGCCTACTGCCTCTACGAGAAGGACGTGCAGTACGTTGTCGAAAACAACAAGGTGGTCATCGTCGATGAGAACACCGGCCGCAAGATGCCGGGTCGTCGTTGGAGCGACGGCCTGCACATGGCGGTGGAGGCCAAGGAGGGCGTGGAGCTCGAAGGCGAAACCCAGACCCTGGCCACGATCACGATCCAGAATTACTTCCGCCTCTACCACAAGCTCGCGGGAATGACCGGCACGGCGGAAACCGAAGCCTCCGAGTTCTTCGACATCTACAAACTCGGCGTGCTGGTGATCCCCACCAACAAGCCCTGCCTCCGCATCGATCACAATGACACGGTCTACAAGACCAAGCGCGAGAAGTTCAACGCGGTGTTGGATGAGATCCGCGAGATCCACAAGCAGGGCCGTCCGATCCTCGTCGGCACGGTTTCGGTGGAGACCTCGGAACAACTCGGGCGGATGCTCAAGCGCGCCGGCATCGTCCACAACGTGCTCAACGCCAAGTTCCATGAGAAGGAGGCGGAGATCGTCGCGCGCGCCGGACAACGCGGCGCGGTGACCATCGCCACCAACATGGCCGGTCGCGGCACGGACATCAAACTGGGCGAAGGCGTTTCGGAGCTCGGCGGCCTGCACGTGCTCGGCACGGAACGCCACGAATCACGGCGCATCGATCGGCAGCTGCGCGGTCGGTGCGCGCGTCAGGGCGATCCCGGCTCCTCCCACTTCTTCATCTCCCTGGAGGACGATCTCATGCGTCTCTTCGGCTCCGATCGCATCAGCAAGGTCATGGAGCGCGTCGGTCTGGAAGAAGGCCAGGAGTTGGAACACCCCTTGTTGAATCGTTCCATCGGCTCGGCGCAGAAGCGTGTCGAGGGCCAGAACTTCCAGATCCGCAAACGCACGCTGGAGTTCGACGACGTGATGAACAAGCAGCGCTCGGTGATCTACGAGTTCCGCAATGAGATCCTCGAGGCGGAGAACGTGCACGATCGCATGATGGAGGTGATTGAGGAGGTCATCATCCAGAAGGTCGAGGAGTTCAGTTTCCAGGACAAGGAGCCGGAAGATTGGAACATCCGCGGTCTCGCGGATTGGACCAACCTGACCTTTCCGATCGGCATACCCGAGGAGGATTTGCTCAAGGCGGCGACATCGTCGGACGAGGCGGCGCCGTCAGGTTCGGTCTACCACGGCATGAATGTGGCGCAATTCGGCGTCTGCAAGGCGATCACGGCCGCCGTCAAGGAAGCGTATGAGATCAAGGCCAGCATTGAGGAGCCGGAGGCCTTGGCGGCCATTGAACGTTACCTGATCATGGCGGCGATTGATCAGAAGTGGCAGGAGCATCTCTATGAGATCGACAGCCTTCGTCACAGCATTGGCTTGCGGGCCTACGGCCAGCGCGACCCGTTGTTGGAGTTCAAGGCCGAGGCCTTCAAGGTGTTCGACGAGATGATGGTCGATATCAAGACGGAGATTTGTCACAACGTCTTTCTTGGCCATTCCAGTCGCGAGGCCTTGGAGCGTTTCCGTCTGCGTCTCGCCAACCGCGGCAGCCAGGCACAACATCAGGATCTCAATGCGTTCGGCGGCGGCGAAGCCGGCGCTCCGGCCCAGCCGACGGGCGGCGACATGGTTGCGGAGGCCGCCGAGGAAATCGAACGCGCCATCCCCGTTGTCAATGCCCCCAAGGTCGGCCGCAACGATCCGTGTCCCTGCGGCAGCGGAAAGAAATACAAGAAGTGCTGCGGCCGCAACGCGGAGTAGCCGGACCTTGACAGGGACACCCAACGAACCTCCCGCACGACCCGGAGGGACGAGTTGCCGCGAGTCCCATTGACTCCTCCGGGAAAGTTGAATCGGGCTCGACGGCGTCTCTCCCCACGGGACCTACGAGCCGTCCGGTTCCGGTAGGACGGCGCGGATACAACGGCAGCGTGTCGCCCTTCCTTGGATGTCCCTCCGGGATCGGACGTTGCCCTATCCCGCTGACGTGGTCCCGCTGTCTGCGGGCTCGCCCTCATCCGGTTCCTTGACGAGAATATTGGTCGCCAGGTTCTCACGGATCTGGTGATGCAGGGCCTGGCCTTTGGGTCGCGACATGCGTTTCTCCAGGCGACCGATGGCCTCCGGCGCGACGCCGACGTGGAAGATGGCGTCGCCAGGTTTGGCCAGCGGCATGGTGGACATGCCCAGGATGACGCCGTCGACCGGCGACATGAGCCGGTTCTGCTCGCCGCCGAAGATATCGAGATTCACCGCCAGCAATTGGTCCTGCTTCACGACGTCGCCGGGCGCGACGTGATACTTCAGCACGCCGCCGCGATCGGCTCGCACCCAGACCGACCTTCGGATCAGGCTTTGGAAGGGGGGATCCGCCGGGTCGCCGTCCATCATGTTGAGGCGCTTCAGGACATTGGTCGCGCCCCGCACTCCCAATTCGACGAGGCCTGGTTCGATCTTCCAGATTTCGCCCGCTTCCAGAATGATCGTGGGCACGCCGGCCCTGACCGCTTCCGCGCGCAGAGAACCTTCAGGCCCCTCGCCATCGACGATCAGCCCCGCGCCAAAAGCCCGGGCCAGGTTTCTTACATCCGGATTGGAGAGATCGCCGCGCACATTGGGAAAATTGGTGCGTCCCTGGGCCGCGGTGTGAAAATCGATCCCGTAGTCGCACTTGCTGATGATCTCTTCGAAGATGGTGCGCGCCAGTCGGGAACTGAGACTGCCCGAGGAGGTTCCAGGAAAGGAGCGGTTCAGATCGCGTCGGTCGGGCAGGTAACGGGAATGGGTTTCCAGTCCGTAGACATTGACGGCCGGAACCGCGATGACCGTGCCGCGCGTCAGATTCAGCGGCTGTTCCAGGAGCAGTTCGCGCAGGATGCCGAGGCCATTGAGCTCATCGCCATGGACCAGCGCGGTCATGAAGACCACGGGTCCTCGCTTGGGGGCGGCGATCACCCGCAATGGAACGGAGATGCTGAGCCCCGTGTAGCTTTCGCTGAAGTGCAGGCGCAGGTCGTGGGTCTCACCCCGCTTGATTCGCCGGCCGGCGATCTTCAACGGCGGCTTGCGGGCGGATTTCTTGTCGGCCATGGAGGGGCAGGCTAGCGGGATCCGCGGTGTTGGTCACGTCTCGCTTTCCTTCCTGCGCTTGCGCTTCTTCTTCTTGGGCACTTCCCGGATCAGGGCGCGTAGTTCCCTGAGCTCGCCGTAGCACAGCAACTTGTCGCCATCCTCCACCATGAAGTCCCCCTTGGGGTTGGGCGTCACGACCTGGTTGCGGGTGATGCTGATCACCTGAATGTTGCGCTCGGTCAGGTTGGCCTCGCGCAAGGTTCGATCCTGGAGTTCCGGAATGTTGTGAACCACGAAATCGGCAATGCCGTAGCCGGCGGACAGCGACAGCCGCTGGTGGAGATCAACCTC
>Ga0181593_10001120_pt1 | contig 24023 bp, 19 predicted proteins | sample 071ome_19_FD_133756 | JGI IMG/M metagenome (GOLD analysis project Ga0181593, IMG submission 133756) | Coastal salt marsh microbial communities from the Groves Creek Marsh, Skidaway Island, Georgia - 071413AT metaG (megahit assembly) | ecosystem: Environmental > Aquatic > Marine > Intertidal...
GTAACGCGGTTAGGCTATATGGACCAGGTCCGGCCCATGATCAGCAACGAACTGCACTATCTTGATCACCCTGATATAGGCATGCTGGTGCAGATCCGGCCCTATGAATTACCGCAACCGGTTGAATTTATCTTTGAGTGACCTGCCTCAGGGCAGTTTTGCGATGGCGCCTGGCAGCAGGCGGCGAATCACTTCGATGCCGGCATCGAGCGATGCGGCAATATCAGCAAAAGCTATGGCATCCTGCGTAAGGCCTGCTGCACGATTGACCACCAGGGCGATACTCGCATAAGGAATAGCCAGTTCCCTGGCCAGGGCCGCTTCGGGCATGCTGGTCATGCCGACAATGTCGCAGCCATCCTGCAGCAATCTCTGTATCTCCGCAGCAGTCTCCAGTCGCGGACCCTGGGTGCAGCCATAGACCCCCCCGTCGCTGCAGGCAATATCAAGCTCACGCGCACTGTCCAGCAATGCCTCCCGCAGACACTGATCATAGGGCCAGGTGAAGTCGACATGATTGCCGGCATCTTCCAGGACATCGAAGAAGGTGTGTGCACGACCCCACGTGTAATCTATGACCTGGTCCGGGACGACCAGTGCACCAGGCTCCAGCCCGTTGCGAATGCCACCGACGACATTGACGGCAATGATGGCGTTGACCCCGAGTTCCCGCAGCGCCCAGACGTTGGCGCGGTAATTGACCCGATGAGGCGGGACGCCGTGCTCACTGCCGTGGCGCGGCAGGAAAGCGACCGGTTTTCCAGCGACAAGAGAGCGGTAAACCGGCACAGGCTTGTCACTGTAGGGAGTAGCGATATCTGTCACTTCGGGCCCGGTCGAGCCCTCCATGGAGTAGAAACCGCTGCCTCCTATGATGCCTGTGACAGATGACATACCTACTTGTAGTACGCGTTTTCCTGGTAACTGTGATCGGTGACGTCGCGGATTTCCTTTATCTGCGGCAACTGGGCCTTCAGGGTGGCCTCGACGCCTTCCTTCAGCGTGACATCCACCATGCCGCAACCCTGGCAACCGCCACCAAAGCGCAGCACGACAATACCGTCCTTGCTGACCTCTTCCAGGCTGATGAAACCACCGTGAGCCGCAAGGCCCGGATTAATCTCGTTGTACAGGATGTAATTGATGCGATCCTCAAGCGAACTGTCATCGGTAATTCGCGGCATACGTGAATTCGGCGCCCGGATCGTGAGCTGGCCGCCCATGCTGTCCTTGGCGAAATCCACCTTGGCCTCTTCCAGGTACTGCTTGCTCTTTTTTTCGATGAAGGCGCGAAAGCCGGTGTACTCATGTACCTCATCGTCCGCCTGTTCCTCACCGGGACGACAGAACGCGATGCAGGTCTCGGCCTTGGGCGTGCCGCCATCGAGGACAAAAACACGAATGGCGATACCCTCGCAGTCCTGCTTGTCGAGCAGTTGCTTGAGATAGGTTTGTCCGGATTCAGTGATTTCGATCATGGATAGCAGTGTCCAGGTTATAGTGAATGGGCCGAAATGCCGGCGTGGATTTTTTTCTTCACACCCGATTATATGGTGGCGGGGTGTCGCGGATTCAATGTCGGGGTGCATTGTCGGCCAAGTACCCGAATAAATCAAAGCAAGACCATACAAGGAGTAAGTTTATTCAGGGGAATCATGGGGTTGCCCATGGCACTCAAAGAAACCTCGTAGTATCATCGCCCACCTTGAAATCCCTGCCCTGCGAACCGGTTTTGGCATGTCAACGGGCCCCACAGACTTCACCGGATTCAGTGGATGTATATTTACGATCAGTACGACAGCCAGATGTTGCAGGACCGCATCACCCAGTTTCGTGACCAGACCCGGCGCTTCCTTGCGGGTGAGCTGACCAACGAGCAATTCCTGCCGCTCAGGCTGCAGAACGGCCTCTACATGCAGCGCCTGGCGCACATGCTGCGGGTCGCCATTCCCTATGGACTCCTGTCTTCAAAACAGCTGCGCAAGCTGGCTTCCATTGCCCGCGATTATGACAAGGGTTACGCCCATTTCTCCACCCGCCAGAACATCCAGTACAACTGGCCGCAGCTCGAACAGGTACCCGACCTGCTGGCGGAACTCGCGGAAGTGGAAATGCATGCCATCCAGACCAGCGGCAACTGTATTCGCAATACCACGACCGACCAGTTTGCCGGCGTAGCCCCGGACGAAATCGAGGATTCCCGTCCCTGGTGCGAAATCATCCGCCAGTGGTCAACCTTCCACCCCGAATTCGCCTACCTGCCGCGCAAGTTCAAGATCGCCGTCTGCGGCACAGTCCACGACCAGGCCGCGACCCAGGTCCACGATATCGGCCTGTACCTGAAGAAGAACGACCAGGGTGAAGTTGGCTTCCAGGTACTTGTCGGTGGCGGCCTCGGCCGCACGCCCGTTATCGGTGCCGAAATCTGCGACTTTCTGCCATGGCAGCACCTGCTCACCTATCTCGACGCCATCATGCGCGTATACAACCGCTATGGCCGCAGGGACAACAAGTACAAGGCCCGCATCAAGATCCTGATGAAGGAAATCGGCCCTGAGGAATACCGCAGGCGGGTGGAAGCCGAATGGCAGCACGACAAGGACGGTCCCGGCACGCTGACGCAGGAAGAAGTGGATCGCTGCAAAGCCTTTTTCACCGACCCCGCCTATGAAACGCTGGCAGACACCGATGCCGCCATCGAGGCGGAAGCCGGCAAGGATGTCATGTTCAGCCATTGGCTGGAGCGCAATGTGGCCGCTCACAAGAAGCCCGGTTATCGCATCGTGACCCTTTGCCTCAAGGAAACCGGTGTTGCACCCGGCGACGTCACCGACCGGCAGATGGATTTCATCGCCGACCTGGCGGACCGCTTCAGCTTCGGCGAAGTTCGGGTCACCCACGAACAGAACGTGGTGCTTGCGGATGTCCGTCTGAAGGACCTGTATGAGTTTTACCGGGCGTGTATGACCGAGTCCCTGGCGACACCGTACCTTGGCCTCATCAACGATATCGTCTGCTGCCCGGGCGGTGATTACTGCTCACTGGCCAACGCCAAGTCGATTCCTATCGCTGAAGCCATCCAGCGCCGCTTCGAGGATTACGATACGCAAAAAGCCATCGGCGACCTCACACTGAACATATCCGGCTGCATGAATGCCTGCGGCCACCACCATGTCGGCAATATCGGCATTCTTGGCGTGGACAAGAAAGGCGAGGAATTCTACCAGGTGACCCTTGGCGGTTCCGCCGACCGCAATGCCGCCCTGGGCTCGGTACTGGGGCCGTCTTTCGCGCAGGAAGCCATGCCGGATGTCATTGCAAAAATCGTCGATGTGTACATGGAAAACCGCCAGGAAGGCGAAAATTTCCTGGCCACGTACAACCGCATCGGCATCGATCCCTACAAGGAGCGCGTCTATGCCAACGCTGATTAAAAACGGGCAGGTTGCAGCCAACGACTGGCAACTGGTCGACATGGATGCCGGTCTGGACAAGGTGGAAGGCACTGACACCGTAGCGAACGTCATCGTGCCCCTGGCCTTGTTGCTGGCGGAAAAGGACACGCTGACGGGGTGCGGCAAGACCATCGGTGTATGGCTGGATAGCGATGACGATCCCTACAGCCTCGCGGACGATGCAGCCTCTCTGCCGTTGATCGCCCTCAAGTTTCCAAGCTTCAGGGACGGGCGCGCCTATTCGTCAGCAGCCATCCTCAGGACAAGGATGAATTTCAAGGGGGAATTGCGCGCTGTCGGTGATGTGTTGCGCGACCAGCTATACTACATGCAGAAATGCGGCTTTGACAGTTTCGAATTGAGTGACGGGGTAAAAACGGAAGATGCACTGAGCGCTTTCAGTGATTTCCATACCGGTTACCAGAGCACAGTGACTGAACCCACTCCCCTGTTCCGGCGCCGCTGAAGCTCCCCAGGGTCAGGAGATAAGTTCATCCTTGCTGTTTGAGCGTCCAAACCAGCGCATCAGCGTGCTGTCGAGCGCTGATTCCATGACGTTGCCCAGCTTGTCGGTGATATTCCTTTTCTTTTCCCAGGCCACCAGGTAGACATCGGCATCGGCACAGGCGTTGACGATGCGCTCGTCACTGGTGCCGATCTCGTCCACCAGCCCAAGCTCCTTGGCACGCGTCCCCTGCCAGGTTTCACCGGTAGCCAGTTTGTCGATATCCATGCCGGGACGCGACTCCCTGATGAAATCCTTGAACAGGTTATGCACTTCCTGGATTTCTTCCTGGATTTTTGCCCGGCCTTTTTCAGTGTTTTCACCAAACATGGTCAGGGTGCGCTTGTATTCGCCCGCAGTGACCATTTCAAAATCGACATTCTTCTGTTTCAGGAGGCGATTGAAGTTCGGCATCTGCAGCAGAACACCGATGGAGCCGATATAGGCGAACGGCGCCGCCACGAGCGTGCTGCCGACACAGGCCATCATGTAACCGCCACTGGCGGCCACCTTGTCAATGCAGATCGTCAGCGGAATGTCATGACTGCGAATGCGGTGCAATTGTGATGCAGCCAGGCCGTAAGCGTGCACCATGCCGCCGGGGCTTTCGAGCCGCAACAGGACCCCATCCTTGCCTTTGCGGGCCATGGACAGCACGGCCGTGATGGTATGACGCAAGCCGTCGGTCTGGCTTGCCTTGGGATCACCCTTGAAATCGATAACGTACAGGCGCTGGCGCTCATCAGCGGTATCGGCGGCCTTCTTTTTCGCTTTCTGCTCCTGCTTGTGCTTCTTGCGCTCGGCCTTGGCTATCTGCTTGTACGTATCCTCGTCCTCGACCGCCTTGCGGATCTCGTTGCGGTACTGGTCGAACTCTTCGTTGAGATGGGTGACCACGATATTGCCCTTGCCTTCTTTCTTCTGGCGCATGGCATTGGCTACAGCGGCCGCCATTACGATCAGTATGGCTGCGACGATGGTGATTGTTTTGGCCAGGAACAGGCCGTACTCAGACAGAAACTCCAAAATGGCGGCTCCGCGATGTCAGGGCTGGTAGGCGTCCAGTGTAAAGAAAAATTGGAAAAGTGGAGTGGCCGAAAATGCCAGGGCCCGCCTGTGTGGCGGGCCCTGTGCATGCTTGTTTACTCGGCCAGTTCCATGACTTCACCAGGCTCGGTGCCAATATTGGCTTCCGGATTGGCGTAGAAGTCGAAGAACGTCGCCATCACGATTGAACAGATGATCAGGGTCAGGATCATCACCGGCGAGCCCTTGCGTATCCACAGGCCCGGGGTAATGGCAAGTTCCGGCCGACCCTCGTCCTTCGCCAGCTTTTCGGAAATTGTGACGATGAACACGTTCGCGGTCGAACCCAGGTGACTGCCGTTTCCACCCATGCCCACACCGGCAGCCAGTGCCCACCAGAGGGCATTCACGTTCACACCCTGCGCTTCAAGCCCCAGGATAATCGGGATCATGGCAGCGGTGAACGGGATATTGTCGATGAAAGCAGACAGGAAGGCCGCAACCCACATGAGCAGGATGCAGGCGGTCAGCAGGTCTTCGCGCACGAATGGCAGGATGAACTGGCCGATGTATTCCAGGAAGCGGCTGTGCTCTACGCCGCCCACGATGATGAACAGGGCCATAAAGAACATGAGCAGGGTCAACTCGACGTCGGCAAAGTGCTCATCCATGTCCACTTCCTTGCCGAAAAAGACCAGGAGGGTCAGGCCCATGCCGGCGACAAACCAGGCCTCCCAGTGCAGGGTCCGGTGCATGATGAAGCCAACAACCATGATGGCAAGGACGATCAGGGACACTTTCCAGGTATACGGATCATGCAGTTCTTCCCGCTGGCTGAAATCCTGCAGTTCCGGCTTCACAGCCAGCTCTTTCTTGAAAATGATCTTCATGGCGAACAGGGTCGCAATCCAGGCGATGAAAACGATACCGCCCATGTGGTAGAAGAACGTGTTGAAGCCGATGCCCGCGGCGGAGCCGATCATCAGGTTGGGCGGGTCGCCGACCAGGGTCGCCACACCACCTGTGTCAGACAACAGGGCTGCGGCCAGGAGGTAAGGAATCGGGCTGACATTCATGGAGCGGCAGATAAGAATGATCAGCGGGCCGAAAATCACCACGGTGGTCACGTTGTCGAGCAGCAGCGACAGCACGGTAACCAGTGTGCCCATCATCGCAAGCAGCAAAAACAGCCGTCCCTTGCTGAGATCAGCAATTCGGTACGCCATCATCTGGAAACCGCCGGTGGGGATCATAATGGCGACAATCGTCATCATGGCGCCAAGCAGGAAGATCACGTTCCAATCAATGGATTCGATCGCCAGTTCGGGGTTGTAGAAACCGAAGTACTGGCCGGCAAGTACCATAGCGCCTGCGCCACCCAGGGCGAACTTGGCGCGATGAAAGCCGTGCACGCCTTCAGTAAAGATACCGATGAAGGTAATCACAAGAATGATGCCGGACACCATCATCGGGGTATCCATTACTAGCACTTCCATAGGGAATCCTTAGATAATTAACGTGTTGAAATAAAAGGTTTATTGGGCGTTTGAAGTCAGGGATTATAAGCACGGGGGCATTGCACTTCAAGAAATACCGAGCCGTATTCGGGCTAATTCTTCAACCACAGACACCCGTTATCAGCCTTCTCGTCGATTTCCTGCAGACGTGCTTCATGCGCTGCCATTTCCTCGGAGGTAGCTCGTATCACCTTCAAGGGCTTACGGCGGCTCTCGAGTTTCTGCGAGGCCACGCCCCTGTCCTGCTGGACACTTTCTTCATAACCGAGCGAGAAACTGGACTGCCCGCCGGTCATCATCAGGTAGACATCAGCCAGTATCTCCGCATCGAGCAGTGCCCCATGGAGCTCCCGCTGCGTGTTGTCGACCATGTAACGCTTGCACAACGCGTCAAGGTTATTCTTCTGGCCCGGGTGCTTTTTGCGCGCCATGACCAGCGAGTCCAGCACGGAGCAGTATTCCGACATGGATTTGTAGCCGCGCTTGAGGGCGGCCAGTTCATGGTCCAGAAAGCCGATATCAAAAGGCGCGTTGTGGATGATCAGTTCGGCTCCGTCGACAAAGTCGATGAAGCTCTGGGCCACGTCGGCAAATAGGGGCTTGTCAGCCAGGAATTCATTGGTGATACCGTGCACTTCCAGAGCTGCGGCTTCAATCTCCCGCTGCGGGTTGATGTACACGTGCAGGTGATTGCCGGTGAGGCGACGGTTGAGCAGTTCGACACAGCCGATCTCGATTATCTTGTGCCCCTGGGCAGGATCCAGCCCGGTGGTTTCGGTATCCAGTACTATCTGTCGCATGCGCTGAGGGCTCTCCTTCTAGAAACTGTCGAGTTCGTCGATACCACGATTGGCCAGTTCATCGGCCAGCTCGTTTTCCGGGTGCCCGCTGTGGCCCTTCACCCAGTGCCAGTCGATGTCGAACTGCTGCACCAGGACATCCAGCGCCTGCCACAGGTCGGCATTCATAACTGGCTTTTTGCTCGCCGTACGCCAGCCCTTGGCTTTCCAGCCTTGGATCCACTCCGTCGTGCCCTGCAGGACATATTTCGAATCGGTGGTAATCCTGACCCGGTGCTTGTTGTGCTTCAGGCATTCCAGCGCGCGGATAACCGCGGTCAGTTCCATGCGATTGTTGGTGGTTTCGGATTCGCCGCCATACAGCAATTTTTCGTTGTCACCGTAACGCAGTACCGCACCCCAGCCACCGGGACCGGGATTGCCGCGACAAGCGCCATCCGTGTAAATCAAGACTTCATCAGCCATACCGGGTCGGGTCTCAGAACTCCTCGTTGCTGGCTGCTTGCAGCTCTCGGGAAACCCGTGTGATGTTTTCCGCAATGGGCAGGCCGACATGGGCGCCGGCAAATTCACGCCAGGATGCCTGGATGGGCGTCAGCGGAAGCACCTGCTTGCGGGCAGATATCATGTAGATGCCCCCGGTGGGCCAGTTCAGCCTGGCCGCCAGCTTGTCCAGCACCCCGGAATACCGGATCACCCCCGGGGAGTTGATCGGCAGGGAGTATGCACCGTAACGCACCTGCTCCACCTGGAAATCCAGCAGCTTCAGCCAGTCGGTGATGCGCAGCGTGCTGAGCAGCTTGCCCTGCCAGGGCGCTTTTTTGCGTCCGGGCAGCCGGGTCCTGATACCCCAACTGCTGATGGGATTGAACCCGATAATGACGATATGTCCGCCGGCGATGAGCACACGCGACACCTCTCGCAGCAGCTGGTGCTGGGACGAAGAATAGTCCAGCGCATGGTGCAGCAGGACAAGATCGACCGACTCACTGGCAAGCGGGATGGCTTCCCCCTTGGCCACGATGCCCGCAGGCGTTCCGGTAATTGTAGCGTCACGCCTGCCCCCGGGATGAGAGCCATCAGCTGACAAAGAGCCTTCAGCGGATAAAGAGCCTTCAGCGGATAAAGAGCCTTCAGCGGTATGGGAGATAAAATACTTGTGACCGATCGGGCTGCTCTTGGCCAGCGGCAGGTTGGCGCACCCGATCTGCAGAAGGTGGTAGCCGAAACGCCGCGGCAGGCAATGTTCCAGGAGGGCCTGTTCGGACTGCAGCAGGCGTTCACCCAACGGGGTCTGGTACCAGCGGTGCATGGCCGTGTAGAAGCCCGGCGTATCGAGATTGTCCCTGTGAGTTTTCCAGATCATGAAGTTCCAGCCAGCACATCCGGCAGGGGGTATGAATTTTGGGTATCATACCGGAGAGCCCGGGGACATGCGACAAACCCCGCCATCCCGCAGGAGAACACCATGCTTAAAGTCACACCCATCCCGGCATTCCACGACAATTACCTGTGGCTGTTCCAGGCAGAGGGAACACGTCAGTGCGGCATTGTTGATCCCGGTGATGCAGAACCGGTTCTACGCTTTCTGGCAGACAACGAACTCGAACTGTGCATGATTTTTATCACCCATCATCACGGCGACCATACTGGAGGCATAGGCAAGCTGTTGCAGAAATTTGACGTTCCGGTTTACGGCCCGCATTCACCCAACATACCGGCGGTTACCCACCCCCTTGCCGAAGGGGATGCGGTGAATGCCCTGGGTGAGACATTCCGGGTGCTTGAAATCCCGGGCCACACCCTGGATCACATCGCCTACTTCGCCGACGGCAATCCGCCCCTGTTGTTCTGCGGCGACACCCTGTTTGCCGGGGGCTGTGGACGCGTATTCGAGGGGACACACCGCATGATGCACGGCTCGCTGCAGAAACTCGCCTCCCTGCCTCCTGACACCATGGTTTACTGCGCCCATGAATACACGCTGGCCAATCTGGCATTTGCACACGCGGTAACACCTGACAGCGCGCCCCTGGCAGACCGGATTGCTCGGGAAAAAGCCCGGCGGGAGAACGACATCCCCACGGTGCCCACCACAATTCACGCGGAACTGGAAACCAACCCCTTCCTGCGCTGTTCCGAGGCCGACATTATTGCCGCGGCGCATGGCCAGAGCGGACGCAAAGTCAGTGCTCCCGATGAAGTCTTCGGCATCATCAGGAGCTGGAAGGATTCGTTTTAGGACAGCGGCGCCGATGTCGCGCTGTCAGTGAACAGTTCCTTGCCGGGTATCGCACTGAGCAGCCTGCGGGTGTATTCCTGGGACGGATTATCAAAGACCTCAGCTACCGTGCCGCTTTCCACAAGGCAGCCTTCCTTCATGACCACGATGCGGTCCGACAGGTAGCGCACCACGCCGAGATCGTGGGAAATAAACAGCATCGTCAGGTTGAACCGGTCAACGAGGGCCAGCAGCAAATCGAGTATCTGGGCCTGGATGGTGACATCCAGAGCTGAAACCGGCTCATCGGCAACGATGAATGCCGGTTTCGTGGCAATCGCCCTGCCGATGGCAATGCGCTGGCGCTGGCCACCGGAAAATTCGTGGGGATAACGTAGCACGCTCTCACGGGCCAGTCCCACCGAGTCCATCAGGGCATATACTTCCCTGTCGAGGGTTTTGCGGTTGCAGATCTTGTGCAGCAGCAATGGTTCTGCCAGCGTGTCGTACACGGTCATGCGCGGATTGAGACTGGCGTAGGGATCCTGGAAGATCATTTGCATCTGCCGCCGCAGGGGCTTCATCCTGGCGCGGTTATAGTGGCTGATATCCTCGCCGGCAAAAGTCACGGCACCCTGAGTCGGTTCCAGCAGGCGCAGGATGGTGCGACCCAGAGTCGACTTGCCGGAACCCGACTCTCCCACCAGCCCGAGAATCTCGTGGCGGTAAATATCGATACTGACATTATCCACGGCACGCACGGTGTCCCTGCCCTTGCCACCGATAAATTCGACCACCACGTCACGTACGCACACCAGGGGTTCGTCCCTGCCGCCGGTTTCGACTTTCTGGGTGGTCGGCACTGCCGCCAGCAGCTTTTTCGTGTACTCGTGGGAGGCATTTTTAAAAATGGCGTCATGATCGCCCGTTTCCACGAACCGGCCATTCTGCATCACCGCAATTTCATCAGCGATATCAGCAACCACACTGAGGTCATGGCTGATGAAAATGACACCGATATTGCGCCTTTGCTGGAGTTCCTTGAGCAATTTAAGGATCTGGGCCTGGACAGTGACATCCAGTGCGGTGGTTGGCTCGTCAGCGATGATGATATCCGGTTCGGTGACCAGCGCCATTGCAATCACCACGCGCTGGCGCATACCGCCCGAAAACTCGAACGGCCAGGCATTCATACGCTGGGCGGCATTCTTGATACCGACTTCCTCGAGAATCTCGATACCCTTCTGCCAGGCATCCTTCCTGCTCATGCCGAAGTGCAGGCGCAGCGGTTCGATGAGCTGGTCGCCAATTTTCAGGAACGGGTTCAGGGTGGTCATGGGATCCTGGAAAATGATCGAGATGCCCTTCCCCCTTACCTTGCGCAATTCCTTTTCCGACATGTCGAGCAGGTTTTCACCGTGAAAAAGTACTTTGCCCGACTCGAAGCGGCCGGGCGGCATTGGCACCAGCCCCAGCATGCTGTAGCAGGCCACAGACTTGCCCGAACCCGACTCGCCAATGATGGCGAATGTCTTGCCGGCTTCCACATTGAAAGTAATGCCATTCACGGCTTCAACAACGCCGTTGCGCGTGTGGAAATGGACGGAAAGGTTGTTTACCTCAAGCAAGGACATGGCTCAATCCCTCGATGCTTTCGGGTCGAGGGCATCGCGCAGGCCGTCGCCAAAGAAATTCAATGCAAAAAGGGTGATGGTCAGTGCCAGGCCCGGATAGATCAGCAGCCAGGGGAACTCCTCCATGGTTTCCACACCATAGGAAATCAGTACACCCCAGGACGACTGTGGCGGCTGTATACCGAGGCCGAGAAAGCTTAGGAAGGCTTCAAGCAGCATGACGTTCGGAATGGTCAGCGTGGTGTAAACAATGACCGGGCCCAGGGCATTGGGAATCAGGTGGCGGGCAATGATGGCGAAGGGTGACAGGCCCAGCGACATGGCCGCCTCGACATACTCTTGCTGCCGCAGGCTCTGCACCTGCCCCCTGACGATTCGTGCCATTACCAGCCATTCGACCGCTCCGATGGCCAGGAACAGGAGCAAGAGATTGCGGCCAAAAACCACCATCAGCAGGATGATGAAGATCATGTAGGGCAGCGCATAGAAAATATCCACCAGGCGCATCATGACCGCGTCTACCTTGCCGCCGGCATACCCGGAAATGGCGCCGTAGGCTACACCGATTATCAGGGCCACAAAGGTGGCAATGAAACCGACCAGCAGCGAGACACGCCCACCATAGAGGATGCGCGTAAACATGTCGCGCCCAAAGGTATCCGTGCCGAGCCAGTGTTCAGAGTTCGGGGGCACGGCACCCAGGCGCAGGTTCTGTTCTTCATACCCGTATGGAGCGATCCAGGGTGTAATCAGGCAGATGAAGATCAGTATGCCCAGGTAGCACAGGCCGAACATGGCCAGGCGATTCTTGCGCAGGCGATGGAGAGCATCTTCCCAGAGGGAAGTGCCCTTGGGCATGGCATTGAGGATCTGTTGCGCTTCTTCGGTCACGGCTACTTCCTGAATTGATAACGCAAGCGGGGGTTAAGCCAGGCCGCAACGATGTCGGACAACAGGTTGAACAGCACGATGAGCGTGGACAGGAACACTGTCGTACCGAGAATCATGGTGTAGTCACGATTGAATGCAGCCTGGATGTAGAAACGCCCCAGGCCAGGAATCTGGAAGACGGTTTCCACCACAAACGAGCCGCTGAGCAAGGCGGCAAAGGCAGGCCCGAGATAGCTGATGACCGGCAGCAGCCCGCCGCGCAGCGCATGGCGCCAGATCACAATACGTTCCGGCAGGCCTTTTGCCCGGGCCGTGCGCAGGTAGTCCTGGTGCATGACTTCCAGCATGCCGGAACGGCTCAGACGGGCGATATACGCCGCATACATGGCGCCAAGTGTGATGCTCGGCAGTACCTTGTCGCCCATCGTCTGTCCCCAGCCTGACACCGGCATCACGTCCAGCCAGATACCGAAGATCAGCACCAGGAGCGGCCCCAGCAGGAATGACGGCATGCAGATGCCGATCATGGCCAGGCTCATGGGTACGTAATCCTGTGCTGTATTCGGTTTGAGTGCGGCAAAGACGCCGGCCAGGCATCCAATCACCAGGGCGATGATCAGCGCATAGAAGCCCAGTTCGGCGGTAATGGGCAGTCCCTGGAATATGAGGTCGTTGACGCTGCGGCCGGGGTAATAGAACGAAGGCCCCATGTCACCCTTGAACAAGTCGCCCAGGTAGGACAGGTACTGCTCATGGATCGGCAAATCGAGACGGTAACGCGCTTCCAGGGCCGCCTTGACCTGCTCACTGACGGCTTTTTCCGTGTCAAAAGGACCACCAGGAGCAGCCCGGACGAGGAAGAATGTCACCGTGATGACCGCGAGGATGACCGGTACAGCCTGCAGGACACGTAGACCGACAAAACGCCACATGGCTATTCTGTCCCGGCTCTAGGCTTCTGGCTCCAGATACACGTACTTGTAGTTGTAATAGCCCATGATGTTGTCGGGCATGCCCTTCACGTTGGTGGTGAACAGGTGTTTGTACTGGTAAGTGAATATGGGCAGTATCGGCATATTCTCGAGCAGGATGGTTTCTGCTTCGTGGTAGAGGGCATAGCGCTTGTCTCGATCCAGTTCTGCGGGCGCCGCCTTGAGCACGATTTCATCGTAGCGGGCATTGGAGAAACCTGTTTTGTTGTTGCCGCCATCAGTGATGTACATGCTGAGAAACGTATAGGGATCAACGTAGTCACCGATCCAGCCACGGCGGGAGATGTCGTAATTCATGTTGTTGTGGGAGTCCAGGTAGACTTTCCACTCCTGGTTTACCAGGTTCACCTGGATATTCAGGTTTTGCATGAACATCTGCTGGATGGCCACCGCGATTTTGCGATGGTCTTCATGGGTGTTGTACAGAATATCGATTGGAGGAAAACCCTGGCCATCCGGGTAGCCAGCCTCGGCCAACAGTTGCCTGGCCCGTTCCGGATCGTAGTCAAACAGGTGCGGCGGAGTGTATCCGACGGTACCCGGGGGGACCAGTGCAGTGGACGCCCGGTAGACACCCTGGGTGACCGTGTCGGCTATCAATGCCCTGTCCACGGCCATGGCAAGTGCCTTACGCACCCTGACATCGGTCAGGGGTTCACGGGTGGTGTTGAGCATGTAGAAATACGAGCCGATCCAGGGTGCAATATGGGTAATTTCCGGCTGCTCTGCCTGGTATGCCTTGATCTTTTCCAGCGGGATTTCTTCAGTACGATGCAACTGGCCATCGCGGAACATACGTTCCTCAGTGACCAGGTTTTCCGTCGGATAAAACACAATGGCGTTCAATTTCACCTTGTCGGCATCCCAGTAAAGCGGACTCTTCTCCACGCGCAGGTGTGAATTGATCTGCCACTCGGTCAGCGCAAAGGCGCCGTTGGTCACGATATTGCCCTCTCGCGCCCACTGGGACAGGCGATCGGTAGCGGAACCGAATTTTTCAACGGTCGCACGGTGGACGGGGTACATGCTGTAGTGATCAAGAAGCTGGAGGAAATACGGGGTCGGGGAATGCAGCTTCACCTGGACGGTGTAATCGTCGAGAACACTGACGCCCACCTTGCTGAAATCCGGCTCCCGACCGAGGTTGTAGGCTTCAGCATTTTCAATCGGGTAATACATGTAGCTGTATTCACTGCCGAGCAGGGGCGATATTGCCCGCTGCCAGGACCATCGAAAATCCTCTGCAGTGACCGGGTCGCCATTGCTCCACTTGGCATTGTTGCGCAGGTGGAAGGTATAGGTCATGCCATCTTCACTGATGTCCCAGCTTTCCGCGACACCGGGTTCCGGTTCAAGGGTCTCCGGGTTCTTGGTGACAAGTCCTTCGAAGAGCGCCGTCAGGATATGGTGCTCAGGCACACCGGTGACGATGTGGGGGTCCAGGCCCTGGGGCTCACTGTGGTTGCCAAAATGGAAAACCCCTTCCCTGTTGCCAACCTCGACCCGGGTTTCCCCGCCGCTGTCACCACCGCACGCCGCTAGCAGCAGAATCATGGACAAGGCGATAAAACGGGTTTTGAAGGACATCATGGCTGGCGTTCTCGTTGGATTTTACTAATCGGTTGTGGATCGTAGGATGCAGCCCCGGAGCCGGGAGCTAAAAACGTAATATCGGGGAATATCCCCGAAATAACAAAGAATTAAGGATAATCGCCATTTGCATCCAAGTCCACCGGGTTTTGGGGCAAACATTGCCAGGGTTCACATGGACTGATGCCAATAAAAAGGCCCGGCTTCCTGCGAAACCGGGCCTTTATTGACCAGTATTGACCAGGTTCAGCGGGTGATATCAGCGCGGTTCTGCAGACCGATGATCATTGCTCCAAGTTCGCTGTCTGCCTGCTGCTGCTCGAGGAAGTTCGTGAGGCTGGCCAGCTCGGCTTCCTCGAAGTCCTCGAGGGTACCCGGATTCACCCTCTGCAGTTCGACAACCACGTAGGCGCCCGAGGCCAGCTGGAAGCCTTCCACGTTGACGGTGTCAGCTGCCGGTTCGGACATGCCAAAAACGTTGTCCACCAGTTCCGGGGGCAGCTGCTGGCTGTTGCGCTCCAGTTCATTCAGCTGGTTCCAGGTCAGATCCTGGGCTTCCAGGATCGTGTCAATATTGCCGCCACTCTGCAGACTGGTCGTGATGGTGCGGCCAAGTTCGCCAGCACGTTCATTGACCTTTTCAAACTGAAGTTCGATCCGGATTTCCTCGCGCACGTCGTCGAGGGTTTCAAGCTCAGGCTGATTGTGTTCCAGCAGGCGGACTACAACGCTTCTGGAAGGCGTCAGCGAAATCAGGTTGCTGTTCAGGCCATCCAGCAGTACATCAGAACCGAAAGCCGCATTGATGACATCACGGGTCGCGGCGATGCCGGTACCGCCGCTGCGTCCGAAAAGCCCGGTTGTCTTGAGTTCCAGGCCCATGATCTCGGCCGGGTCCTGCAGGTCGAAGGATTCAAAGGCCAGGTTGCCCAGTTCCTCGGAGCGCTCCAGGAAAAGGGTATCAACCTGGCTGGTTTTCAGGTCGCGCTCAATACGTTCACGGCTGTCTGCAAAGGACTCGATTGCGGATTCGCTCTGTTCGGTCAGCTTGACCAGGTGAATACCGAATTCAGTTCGCACCGGGTCAGAAACCTGCCCTACTTCAAGCTCTCTGAGGGCCTGTTCAAATTCCTCGACAAAATTCTGGCCTGTGGTGTAACCGACATCACCACCGTCTTCCGCGGAGCCCAGGTCATCGGAGTATTCAGCGGCAAGATCCTCGAAGCTTTCGCCGTTGTCTATACGGGTCTTGAGCTCCCGGGCCTGGCCGAGGGCCTGCTCATAACCTTCGTCATCAAAGGCTTCCAATAGGATGTGGGAGGCACGGCGCTCGATCTGGGACTGGAATTCCAGCTGCTCTTCCATGTAACGCTGGCTGATCTGCTCCTCGGTTACGGTGACCTCATTGAAAATGGCATCCTTGTCCAGTTCCACGTATTCCAGTGAAACCTGTTCTTCCTTCATGAAACGAGCCTGGTTGGCCTCGTAATATGCCAGTATCTCCTCGTCGGTGACTTCCATGCTGGTGAGCTGGTCATCCATGTTGATCAGGAGGTAGCGAATGTCGCGGGATTCATTGAGCAGGCCGGCAAGCTGGCGAATTTCATTGGGCGTGACGAAGCCGGAAAGGCCCAGTGTGAAGGTGGTCTGGTTGATGAGACCTTCGGCGGCCAGGGCGGCGCGGTAGGAATTGGGGGTGTAGCCGATGCTTTGCAGGACCAGCTGGGCCCGTTCGGTATTGAAGACGCCATCAATCTGGAAATCGGGAGTCTGCGCGATGCCGCGGTCTATGGAGCGTGAGGAGACCACCATACCTGCGCGTTCGGCGGCCTGCAGGAGAAGTTCGCGCTGGATCAATTCATCCAGGGCCGTTGCCCTGATCGCTTCCTCGTCGATGCTGGACAGGTCCGCATCCGGCCCAAGGGCCTCGATTTGCTCCTGGATGCGGCGCTGTGTGTTCTGCTCAACCTGGAGTTCATCGATATCCACTCCGTTTACCGACACAGCCGGGTTGGAGGTCAGCACGCTTGATACGATGGTACTGGCACCCCAGGCACCAAAAACGATGATGATGAACCAGACAAAAATCTTGGCGCCTACGCCCTGACTGTTATCGCGAATTTTCTGCAGCATTTCCCAATTCCAGGTATTAACCAATCAAAACTTGATATTTCAAACAATGCAGCGGCTCAAACGGCATCGCTGCCCTAAATGCATTTGTATTACTGAGACTGCACAGCTGCTTGCCGGAAAGCCCTGGCAGCGATTGCAATACAAAACAGCTCTTTACTAAAAACAGAAGGCGCATCAATGATGCGCCCTCTAAAGGAACTTGCTCTTGTTTCTTTTCCAGAAACGGCTCCTTCAGAAGGAGCCGGATTATATCAGGAATTTACCGCGTCTTTCAGTGCCTTGCCTGCCTTGAAAGATGGCACCCTTGCCGCAGCGATCTGGATCGGAGCACCTGTTTGCGGATTGCGGCCAGTACGGGCCGGACGGTCCTTGACATTGAATGAGCCGAATCCGACCAGTGATACTGAATTGCCGGATTTCAGTGATGCAGCGATTGCATCGGTCATGGCATCAATAGCACGGGCAGCAGCAGCTTTTGGTAAATCGGCGGTTACAGCAACAGCGTCAATTAATTCTGATTTGTTCACGATATCCCCTTCTTATGCTTGTAGGTTCAAGTTGATGTGGAATTTTGTAACTACTAATTCTGTAAACATTACTGAAAAGGTTACTACTAAATAGATTCCTGAATACGGTTTCCGCTTAGTCGTATCAGACAGTAGTTCCGGAGCAGTTAGCCAGCCTGTAAGACACGAACTTTATACCAACTGACTCGAGAGAATGTCAAGAAATACGAGGCTTTTAGTGTGTATTTATAGATTTTTTGCCGTTGTCATTTTCCTCATTTTCAGTCGGTTCTGAGGAACCTTTTTCAAGTGCTTGAGATTTATTGTCTTCCGTTGGCTCGGGCATGTACTGAAGCGCGATTTCCAATACTTCATCAATCCATTTCACCGGCTTGATTTGCAAGTCGGCCTTGATGTTGTCCGGAATTTCTTTCAGGTCTCTTTCGTTGTCTTTCGGAATAATAACGGTCTTGATGTCGCCGCGGTGAGCTGCCAGCAATTTTTCCTTGAGCCCGCCGATGGGCAGCACCTGGCCACGCAAGGTGATCTCGCCTGTCATCGCCACGTCCTTGCGGACCGGTATGCCGGTCAGGACAGAAACCAGTGCCGTGCACATGCCGATACCGGCGCTGGGGCCATCCTTGGGTGTGGCACCCTCAGGGACATGAACATGCAAATCACTGTTTTCATGGAAGTTTTCCTTGAGCCCAAGCGTCGCAGAGCGGCTCCTGAGAACTGTCAATGCCGCCTGAATGGACTCCTTCATGATGTCGCCCAGTGAACCGGTCATTGTGGTCTTGCCCTTGCCCGGTGTCGCCACGGCTTCGATGGTCAACAATTCGCCGCCCACCTGGGTCCATGCCAATCCGTTGACCTGACCGATAGCGTCCTTCTCTTCTGCGCGGCCGAAATCATATTTCTGCACGCCCAGATACTTCTCAAGATCCTTTTCGCCGACCTCGATCTTTGGTGCCTTGTCATCAACTGCATGTTCCTTGACGATCTTGCGGCAGATTTTTGCGATCTCCCGCTCCAGACCGCGGACACCGGCTTCACGGGTGTAATGACGAATCAGGTTGATGATCGCCTTGTCGGTGAAGGTGACCTCGTCGGGTTTCAGTCCATTGTTTTCTTTTTGCTTCGGCACGAGATAGCGACTGGCGATGTTGCGTTTTTCGTCTTCCGTATAACCAGGCAAGCGAATCACTTCCATTCTGTCCAGAAGCGGTTCGGGTATATTCATGGAATTCGAGGTGCATATGAACAGCACATCACTCAGGTCGTAATCGACTTCCAGATAATGGTCATTGAAGCTGTGGTTCTGTTCGGGGTCGAGCACTTCGAGCAATGCTGCGGCCGGATCACCGCGATGATCCATCCCCATCTTGTCGACCTCGTCCAGAAGGACCAGCGGGTTGCGCACGCCGACCTTGGCCATTTTTTGCAGGACCTTGCCCGGCAGCGAACCGATATAGGTACGCCTGTGACCGCGTATCTCGGCTTCGTCACGCACGCCGCCAAGCGCCATCCTGACGAATTTCCTGCCTGTGGCCCTGGCCACGGACTCGCCGAGTGAAGTCTTGCCCACGCCGGGCGGCCCCACCAGACAGAGGATTGGCCCCTTCAGTTTTTTCACCCGCTTCTGCACGGCAAGATATTCCACGATACGTTCCTTGACCTCCTTCAGGCCATAGTGATCGTGATCGAGAATTTCCTCTGCCCGCTTCAGGTCGGTGCGAATCTTGGATTTTTTCTTCCAGGGTACGTTTATCATCCAGTCGATGTAGGTGCGCACCACTGACGCTTCGGATGACATCGGCGACATCATCTTCAGCTTGTTGAGTTCGGCTGATGCCTTCTCCTTGGCTTCCTTAGACATACCAGCTTCGTCGATTTTGCGTTTAAGCTCCTCGGCTTCATTTGGCACATCATCCAGCTCACCCATTTCCTTCTGGATAGCCTTCATCTGCTCATTCAGGTAATACTCGCGCTGGCTTTTTTCCATCTGCTTTTTCACCCTGCCGCGAATGCGTTTTTCAACCTGGAATATGTCGATCTCGGCTTCGATGAGCGACATCAGGTGTTCGATGCGGGGTTTCAGATTGGCGAGTTCAAGAATATTCTGCTTTTCCTGCAGCTGCAGCGACATGTGTGTAGCGATGGTATCCACGAGCCGGCTTGGTTCATCGATACTCGTGATGGAAGTGAGAACTTCAGGTGAAATTTTCTTGCTGAGCTGCACATACTGATCGAACTGGGAGAGCAGAGACCTGACCAGTATTTCAGTGTCCTTTTCTTCCACTGTGCTGCCGCTCAGGCTGGAAACCTCTGCCCTGGTGTAATCCTCGTCCCCGTGGAGTTTCTTGATCTGTACACGCTCGACGCCTTCGACCAGCACCTTCACGGTGCCATCGTTCACATGCATCAACTGCAGTACGGATGCGACCGTACCGATCGTGAAAACGTCATCCTTGCCGGGGTCGTCTTCAGAGTGCTGTTTCTGCGCAGCCAGAACTACCTTCTTGTCGTTGGCCATGGCTGCCTTCAGGGCGCGTATGGATTTCTCCCGGGCGACGAACAGCGGGTGCACGATCTGTGGATAGACAACCACGCCTCTCAAGGGGAGAAATGGCAGCAGGTTATCGGTGTTGGGGGCGTCCTGGGTAGGCATAGTTAATTATCAGACCTGTGGCGTGACTGGATAGTGACATTGAAATACAAATTCGGCAGCAAAGCCAGAGGTAGTCATGGTTTGCTATGACGCCGGTTCAGCTTTTGTGAACGGCTGCGGAATGCGGTATTTCCTGTTGGAGATGTATGGCCGAAAAAGGCGATTTCAAGGTGGGGCAGCAAATCAGGCCAAGCTGAATGATTTGCTCAGGCAGGGTCCTTGTTGGCGGTCTTGCTTTGCGGGGCGTCCCCGGTTTCATACATCAGTAGCGGCTCGGACTCGCCGTTGATGACCGCTTCATCGATCACCACCTTGGTGACCCCTTCCTGGGACGGAATGTTGTACATGGTATCCAGGAGCACGGATTCCATGATCGAGCGCAACCCCCGAGCCCCGGTTTTCCGCTGCTGCGCCTTGCGGGCAATCGCCCTGAGTGCGTCATCACGGAACTGGATCTCGACGCCTTCCATTTCAAACAACTTGGCGTACTGCTTGGTAAGTGAATTCTTCGGCTCCTTGAGGATCTGGACCAGGGCTTCCTCGTCCAGCTCGTTCAGGGTGGCGATCATGGGTAGACGACCCACGAATTCCGGAATCAGACCGTACTTGACCAGGTCTTCCGGCTCGACGTCCTGTAACGTTTCCCCAACGCGCTTTCCTGCGTCAGGACTGCGCACTTCAGCTGCAAACCCGATACCGCTTTTATCCGAACGGTCGCGGATTATCTTGTCCAGGCCAGCAAAAGCCCCACCGCAGATGAACAGGATGTTGGAGGTGTCCACCTGCAGGAATTCCTGCTGGGGATGCTTCCTGCCGCCCTGCGGGGGCACGGAGGCGACAGTGCCTTCGATCAGTTTGAGAAGCGCCTGCTGCACACCTTCACCTGACACATCACGGGTAATGGATGGATTGTCGGACTTGCGGGAAATCTTGTCGATCTCGTCGATATAGACGATGCCGATCTGCGCCTTTTCAACATCATAATCGCACTTCTGCAAGAGCTTCTGGATGATGTTCTCGACGTCCTCGCCCACGTAGCCTGCCTCGGTCAAGGTGGTGGCATCGGCGATGGTGAAAGGTACATCCAGAAGGCGGGCCAGGGTTTCGGCGAGCAGCGTTTTGCCTGTGCCGGTTGGTCCGATGATGAGAATATTGCTCTTGCTGAGCTCCACATCATCGTGCTTCTTTTCGAAGTTGAGACGTTTGTAATGGTTGTAGACCGCGACAGACAGGGTCTTCTTTGCCTTGTCCTGGCCAATGACATATTCATCGAGGGTATCCCGGATTTCTTCCGGGGTCGGCAGCTTGTGGTCGTCCTTGTCGACTGACTTTTCCTGGATCTCTTCCCGGATTATGTCGTTGCAAAGGTCGACGCATTCGTCACAGACGAACACGGAAGGACCGGCGATCAGCTTCCTGACTTCATGCTGGCTTTTGCCGCAAAAAGAACAATAAAGCAGCTTGCCGCTATCGTCGTCTTTCTTGTCGTCTGCCATGTGCTGGTTCCGGTTTACCCGTGGTATGCCTTTGGATATCCAATACGCGTTAGATTAAGGCTTTTGACCTATTTTACAAGTGGAAACTGACGGCAATGCCGTCATGCCGCCCCGCCGGGCGGTGGTGCCGGCAGGACACGTTTTTCCATCACTTTGTCGATGAGCCCGTATTTGACCGCCTCTTCACCGCTCATGAAATTGTCACGATCGGTATCACGGGCAATGACTTCGATTGTCTGGCCGGTGTGGTGTGCCATGATCTTGTTCATGCGCTCACGCACATTCAGGATCTCCTGGGCCTGGATGTGGATATCCGAAGCCTGGCCCTGGGCGCCGCCGCTGGGCTGATGAATCATCATGCGGGAATGCGGCAACGCAAATCGCTTGCCCTTTTCACCGCCGGTCAGCAGCAGCGCACCCATGCTGGCCGCCTGGCCGATACACATGGTGCTGACATCAGGCTTGATGAATTGCATGGTGTCGTAAATGGACAGCCCGGCGGTCACTGAGCCGCCAGGCGAATTGATATAAAGATGGATGTCCTTGTCGGGGTTTTCCGACTCCAGGAACAGCAGTTGGGCAACGACCAGGTTGGCCATGTGATCTTCGACCTGCCCTACCAGGAAAATGATCCGGTCCTTGAGCAGCCTGGAATAGATGTCATAGGAGCGCTCGCCGCGTGCAGTCTGCTCGACAACGATCGGCACCAGGCTCGCATATTCCTGCACTAACTCTTTTTCATAATTCTTCATTTCGGTTCCTGTATCTGTGGCAAACCTGGCAAGCAGTTTACTGTCCTTATTTTTCCGCAGTATCGGCAGCGGCCTGGGCGGGCGGTTTCAGCGCCTCTTCGTAACTGACGTTAGACTCGCTAATATTGGCTGAATCCAGGATGAGGTCAATCACAGCCTCCTCAAGCGCCATGGCTTCGATATTGGCCAGTTGCTCCTTGTCACTGTAATACCACTTGATGACTTCTTCCGGCTTCTCGTAGCTTTCCGCCATTTCCTCGACAAGCTTGCGCACGGCATCGGGTTCCGGCTTGAGATTATTCTTGTTGACGATCTCGTTCATGATCAGGCTGAGCGTCACGCGACGTTCGGCCTGCCCGGAAAACAGGTCGTCGGGAAGCATCGAGGGGTCAATATTCCTGCCGCCGCCAAACTGCTGCATTGCCTGCTGGCGCAAAGCACCGACCTCGTTCTTCACCAGGGCCTTGGGCACATCCACCGTGTGTATTTTCAGCAGGCCTTCGATCACCTGGTTCTTGATGTTGTTGCGCGAGGCGTTTTTCAGTTCGCGGGCCATATTCGCTGAAACCTCTTTCCTGAATGCATCCAGGCCGCCTTCGGCAACATCAAACGAGGCGAAAAATTCATCATTCAGTGCCGGCAGAACCGGTTCGCTGACGCTGTTTACCTTAACGGCAAACTCGGTAGCCTTACCTGCCAGGTCCTTGTTGTGATAATCCTCGGGAAAAGTCAGTGACAGGGTCTTCTCTTCTCCCTTGGACAGGCCCACCAGGCCCTCTTCGAATCCCGGGATCATCCGCTTGGAACCAAGTACCAGATTGCTGCCCTTGGCTTCGCCGCCATCAAACTTCTCGCCGTCTATGGTGCCGGTGAAATCAATATTCACCCGGTCGCCATCCTGGCTTGCCCTGTCTGTCTCGGCATAGGTCTTGCGCTGTTCGCGCAGCGTTTCGACCATCTTGTCGATATCGGCATCAGAGATTTCGGCACCCTTCTTCTCAATGGTGATACCGGAAAAATCCTGCAGTTCTATCTCCGGGTACACTTCGAAAGTGGCCGTGAATTCCAGATTCTTGCCTTCCTCGAGACTCTTCGGCTCGATGCGTGGCTGGCCGGCAGGCTTCACTTTCTCCTGTGTCACGGCTTCCCACCAGGAGTGGCTCATGACCTCGCCCAGGACTTCCTGGCGGACACCGGCACCATAACGTTCCTTGATGACCTTGACCGGTACCTTGCCTTTCCTGAAGCCTTTCATCTGCACATTCTTGGCAGCTTCCTGGAGCCGGCTCTTGACCTGGCTTTCCACGGTATCTGCCGGTACTTCGATAGTCATACGCCTTTCCAGGCCGGCAAGGGTTTCCATTGAAACTTGCATGGTGTGTTCCTGATTCCTGTTGTCTTGGTTTACGTTTTTCTGTTCCGGTCACGCATGCCGAAAGCAGTTTGCCGCCATAGCGGCGATGTCCGGCAATATCCTGGCCCCAATGCCCCTGGTCGAAAGACTGATGGTCACCGCTAGGTGACAGTGAAGCCAGTCGGAGTTAGAGGGGGATTTCAGCCGACGCCGGCATTGAAAAACCGGTTCCGGGCCAGTAGCACCACGGTAAAAATACCGCTTAAAAATCAATTAGTTACAAATAACATTACTGGAGCAGGCCGGGATTGTGCCATATCAAATACGCTTATTCAATAGCCGTCCCGGACCCTGCCGGAGGCACTAAATCAGCCCCTCTCGCGGCATTTGTGTTTCTACTGGAACATGGCAACGCCGACGTCCTGTGACTTATCGATTAAGACTCTTTTTTTAATATACTTTTCAACAGGTTGTAGCGTA
>Ga0181593_10001121_pt1 | contig 24007 bp, 15 predicted proteins | sample 071ome_19_FD_133756 | JGI IMG/M metagenome (GOLD analysis project Ga0181593, IMG submission 133756) | Coastal salt marsh microbial communities from the Groves Creek Marsh, Skidaway Island, Georgia - 071413AT metaG (megahit assembly) | ecosystem: Environmental > Aquatic > Marine > Intertidal...
GAGGGTGGAACACCTGAGGGTGGAACACCTGCAGGGGGTGAGGAGCCTATGACACCTGGGACAATCGTTGAGGTCGCTCGCGCCGCGGGAGGCTTTGACACCCTCCTCACTGCTGTTGAGGTCGCAGGGCTCGTTGACGTGCTCAATGGGGAGGGCCCATTCACCGTCCTCGCGCCAACCGATGACGCCTTTGCGGCGTTGCCTGAGGGTACAGTCGATTCTCTCGTCGCTGACGCTCAGGGGGGTGGGAGCGCGCTCGCTGATATCCTCAGCTTGCATGTCGCGTCAGGCCGAGTGCTCAGCGGTGACCTGAGTGATGGTCAGGTAGTCACGACGCTCAATGGAGACCTCACGGTCGCGATCTCAGAGGGCGTCGTCACCTTCAGTAACGCTCAGGGCTCTGCGCAAGTGGTCATGGCAGATATTGAGGCCAGCAATGGCGTCATCCACGTCATTGACTCAGTGCTCTTAACTCCCCCCGCGCCCAAGACGATCCTCGAGACGGCAGACGACGCAGGGAGCTTCACTACGCTCCTCACAGCTGTCGAGGTCGCTGGTCTTACAGACACCTTAAACGGTGAGGGGCCCTTCACGGTTTTCGCTCCTACAGATGACGCCTTCGCTGCGCTCCCAGAGGGGGTCGTTGAGACCCTCGTTATGGACGCGATGAACGGGGACACAGGCTTGGCGAGCGTCCTTCAGGCTCACGTTGTCGCCGACGCTGCGGTCTTGAGCTCTGAGCTCTCAGACGGGCAGGTCGTGAGCACGCTCAACGGCGACGTGACCATTAACGTCACTGAGGCTGGCGTGACAGTCACCATGGGTGAGGTCACCGCGAACGTCGTGATGGCAGACATCGAGGCGAGCAACGGCGTGATCCATGTGATCGACGCCGTGATCGTCCCTTAAGGGTACACCCTAGACGCTCAGCGCTAAGCTGAGTCGCTTACCTTCACCCCTCAGCGCTCTACTAAGAGGCTGGGGGGTGAAAAGTTTTTAGGCAAAGAGCAGAAACCTATCGATCGTTATTTAATCTTTCGCTCGACTTGTAGATTAGTTGCGTGCGCGCTAGGCGCCAGTTAGCGAAGATCATCATGAGTAGGCGAAGGTACGAAATAAGCTTATTGAGGACGATTTATACCCTTTGCTTCACGCTGTTTGCTGTGTGCCTTGGGTGTGACGAGGGCGGTCGCGTAACAGAGCGCTCACCTGCTCAAGTCACTCCTCAGCGCCCGAGCGCAGGTAAAGGGGACTCAGGCGCGAGCGACTTGGGGTCAACCCGGCCACTCCAAGCGCTGTATATCACGAGCTATGAGAATGCTTGGCATGACTATGAGCGACAGCAACAAGACCTGATCGATGGGGTGAGTCGCTTCATTAACATCGAGTTTGACCTCGTGGGTAAGGATAACCGAGACAGCCTACAGCTCCTCGAGCGCCCTGAGTTCGCCCTTGGCTATGATGTTGTCCTCTACAACATGTGCTTCGCAGATGCCTTTGACCTTGAGCGGATCGATAACATCATCAGCCAGACCCGAGAGCTTGGTGTGCCCGCGGTCCTGTTACACTGCGCGATGCACAGCTTTCAACAGACCTCCCCTCGCTACCCAGAGCACCAGCTAGAGCTGGCGTCTGCAGAGTATGAGTGGCGTGAGCGCCACCCAAACACCGAGTTCCCTTATTGGTGGAGGTTTACGGGGGTAGACACCTTAACACATGACTGGGCTAGGGGAGTGGTAGCCAAGAGGTCAAGCCCAGATCACCCCTTGACGAAGATGCTCCCTGAGGTCTTAGAGGTGGAGCGTGATGAGCTGTATCGGAACCTTCAGGTCTTAGAGGGGGTCAAGCCTCTCTACAGCGCTTTCAGCCCTGAGAGTGAGCGTGAGCATCTTGTGGCCTGGACGCACACCGTAGGCGCGGGTCGTGTCTTCGCGACGACCCTTGGACATGACCACCGCGCGACACAGCACCCCGCCTACCAACAGTTGATCGCGCATGGGGTCGCTTTTGTAACAGGCACATTAAATGAGTCTGGTTGGCCACGTCCTGAGCTTCAAGGGACGACGCCGACAGATAACTATCAGGCGACGGTCACCTGCCAGCCCTCTGATGTGGTCTATGCGACCAGCGTGGAGGAGGCCCAAACGCAGGTGGCGCGCGCCTACGAAGAGTCTCGACCACTGAAGGTGATCAGCGTCCCTAGGTCGAACAGCAACAGTGGCTTCATCTGCCCAGAGCAGGGCGGGCTGTTGCTCAACATGTCAGCGATGAACAAGGTGCTCGAGCTGAACGTCGAGGAGGGGCTTGTGAGGGTTCAGCCTGGCGTGAAGGCTACCGAGCTGTCTCAGTATCTTCATGAGCGGGGCTTCGCGATCCCGATGATGCCAGACTACACCGGCGTGAGCGTCGCTGGGGCGCTCGCGACAGGCGCGCACCACTCGTCCTTACGTCGCTCATCCAACATGGCAGACATGCTCCGCGCGATGACCATCATCGACGGGACGGGTGAGCTCCGTCGCTTTGAGGGTGAAGAGCTCGACGCGGTCGCCGTCCACCTCGGGATGCTAGGGGTCGTCGTGGAGTTGACCTTAGCGGTTGAGCCTCAGTTTAAGCTACTTTATGGCTCGGAGCAGGGCTCTGATGAGGGCCTTGAGGAGCGGATCACAGAGCTCGTGAAGGCGCATGACTATGGGCGCGTGATGTGGTTCGCAGGGAACCAACGCTACGTCCTCGACTACTATGACCGCGTTGACCCCGAGACCCCCGGTCGCTCTCGCCATAACCTCTGGACGAGCAGCGGGAGCGTCTTTCGTGTTGTGGGTGACCTCCCTTATCGGGTCTTGAATCGAGCCCCGCTCCGTGTGCAGTGTGACAGCGCTCAGCTCCGCTCCCGTGTGTGGCTCCCCCCCATTCAGTCGATCGACTCAAGCGAGGGTCCTGTTGGCTGGTCACACGAGATGTTAGGCTCAGCTTGTGAGCCGGGCACCTGTCCATGGGACTTTGACTCTGTGCGTAGCAGGACCATGGAGGCCTCGTTCCCCCTCAGGTATCTCGACGCATGGATGTCGGACGTCCGCGCGATCCTCAGCGAGCGGAGGGCCTGCTTCCCGATCTTGGGGATCTACTTGAGGTTCTCTAAGGGCTCTGATCGCTGGCTTGGCTTTAACCACGGTGAGGACGTGGTCTCCTTTGAGATCCACATCCCCAAGGTCGCCAATGAGACGTATCAAGAGCGCTCCGCGGACGTCTATGATGAGCTGATGCAGATGACGCTCAGCCAATATCAAGGTCGCCCACACTGGGGTAAGAACTCGACGCCTATCTTTGTTGGGCTTGGCGAGCGCCAGTATCCACGCTGGGCAGACTTTATCGAGCTGAAGCGCGCGCTTGACCCCGCTGGGCTCTTTGAGAATCAGCTCTGGAGGCAGATGAGTGGGGAGGAGGGCGTTCGATCTTACCCAGGCTGTAGCCTCTCAAGGGACTGCGTCTGCTCGACAGACAGCGACTGTGGCGCACGCTACACCTGTGAGCCAGGCGGGGTGTTCACTCAGGCGCGCGTCTGTCGAGAGCGCTGAGCCAATCACATCGGGGGTAGCTCATCAAAGCGTGGTATCCCATCCTCAGGGAGCGCGTACACGGCGCTCTTCACATAGACATGACACATCGGAGCCATTGCGTTCGACAAGCGCGAGGCAGGGAGCATCGTCATCCCAAAGTGAGGGACCGGCTCACACATGAAGGAGCCACACTTTGCGCATGAGGTTCGCGTGTTCTTGTCGTGAACGTATGAAATCACCTCACCCGTCACCTTGACAGCGTCTATTGGGAAGCCGTTCGCCCAAAATGATGGGGCCCCGGTGATGTCACGGCAGTTTGTACAGTGGCAGATCGCTGAGAATACGCAGTCTACGCCCTCAGCGACCTCAACCGTCACGGAGCCACAAGCGCAAGAGATGGAGTGATCACTCATGGTGTGTCCTTTCGATGAAGTGATACGGCAGTATGAGTCGATCAAAGAGCAGATCACAAGCCTCAATTGAGCGAGGCTCAAAAACCTTTAGGGAAGCCCCTTAACCCCCACACAACCCTCAGCTTAGCGAGGAGCTTTAAGAGCATATAGCTCACGTCTGGTTGTCTCCAGCCCCGGCCCGCTCGAGCGGCCGACATGTAGGCGTGATGGTTCCGATGCCAGCCCGCACCAAAGGTGATCAGGGCGAGCCACAGCAGGTTTCGACTGCTGTCTCCCGAGTGAGGCTCAGGGGGGGGCGCCCCCTCCTTGAGCCGGCGGTGCGCGAAGGCGTTGACCCACATGGTCGCGTGCAAGACGAGGAGCGAGGGGGCCAAGCCACCCCACAGGAGCAGGGAGAGCCCTTGACCTGGCGCGCCGAGGAGCGTGGTGTGCTCTCCGATCAGGTAGAGCGCCCCCATCAGCGCATAGGTGAGCTTGGCGTGATGGTAGTTGAGCCACACGAGCTCTGGATAAGCGAGCAGGTCTTGCACCTGTGCGCTAGGTGGGTTCAGGTTCCGGTCATCCCAGATCCACGCGAAGTAAGCATACCAGACCCCTCTCACTACAGGTGAGTGTGGGTCATCAAGCGAGTCCGAGCGCTTATGGTGACGCCTGTGGGTCGCCGCCCAGCTGAGCACGCCACGCTGACCGCTCGACATCGCGACCAAGGCGAGGAGGAGCTGAAACGTCCGGCTTGTCTGATATGCCCGATGGCTAAAGTAGCGGTGATAGCCCGCCTCCATCCCAAACATCTGTAGCGCGTACACGAGGGCGGTGAGGCTGAGCAGAGCGGGGGAGGGCAGGTGGGTCGGCGCGAGGGTGAGGCAGGTGAGGTGAAGCGCTATGATGCGCGCCTGAATCACCCTAGGTCGCTCACGCTCGAGCTCGATCGTCGCTCGGGTCGAGGCCCGCTCATGTGTGTCTACTCGCTCAGGTTGAGACATTGTCTTCCTCCAAGACTGATGCACATAGCGCTGTTGATTCAGGCATTTCAATGTTAAAGCTACCGAGATGACAGATCTGTCGCCGTGACACGCTCCGGAGCCCGCGATGAGCCTAAAGGTGTACGCCCCCGCGACCTGCGCGAACCTGAACGTAGGCTTTGATGTGCTTGGGGTAGCTCTACAGCCCATAGATGGTAGCCTGCTAGGGGATGTGGTGACCATTGAAGAGGGCTCGATCGACACGCCTACGCCTGTGCTTTATGTAGAGGGGCCCTTCGCGCATCGCCTGCCACACGACCCCGCTAAGAACCTAGCCTCAGTGGGGTGGAGGCGCTTCAATGAGCTACTTAAAGAGAAGGGGGTCAAGCAAAGACCCCTTCGGCTCACGCTCAACAAGGCGCTCCCCGTTGGCTCAGGGCTTGGCTCAAGCGCCTGTAGCGTAGTCGCGACCTTACATGGGCTGAACCTGAGCTATGGTGAGCCTTTGACGCGCGGAGAGCTGTTGAGGCTGATGGGTGAGCTTGAGGGGAGCGTCTCGGGCGCTGTGCACTATGATAACGTCGCTCCGAGCTACCTCGGAGGGCTCCAGCTGATCATGCAGGAGGGCGCACAGCTGAGCGGTCAGCTCCCTTGCTTTGACGACTGGCGGTGGGTCCTGTGTAACCCAGGCACGAGCCTCTCAACCGCTGAGGCCCGGGCGGTCATGCCAAGCCATTAGCCCCGCGAAGACTGCCTCAGTTATGGGCGCTCGCTGGCGAGTTTTATCCACGCGCTTCACACCCAAGATCATGCGCTCGCTACTCGTCTGTTAAGAGACGTCATCGCAGAGCCGTATCGCGCCCCGCTCCTCCCTGCGCTCACGCGCTTGAGGGCCTACGCCTCGGAGCAACCCAAGCTCCTCGCGACAGGGATCTCAGGGGCAGGCCCGACGCTCTTTGCCCTTGTCCACTGTGAGGAGCTCGCGGGGCGCGTAGCGAGCTGGATGAGGGCGAACTTGATCGAGAGCGAAGAGGGCTTCACCGTGGTCTGCTCCCTCGATCAGCGAGGGGCGAGGCAGATCGAGGGGGCCCCCTGATGAGGTTATTCAACTTAAGCGACCCGAGTGAGCGGGTGTCCTTTGAAGAGGCGCTGAGGAGGGGCTTGGGTCGAGGTCGAGGTCTCTTTTATCCAGAGTCGCTCGAGCCACTCCATGACGTCGATGAGCTCCTCACGCTCGACTTCCGAGAGCGCTCTGCTCGGGTCCTGAAGCACCTCATTGGGGACGAGCTCGAGCTCAATGCCCTCAGGGCGATGACTCAGGTCGCCTTTGAGGCCGACGCTCCCTTGGTGTCGCTCGCAGACGGGACCTCTGCGCTTGAGCTGTTTCATGGCCCAACGCTCGCCTTTAAAGACTATGGGGCGCGCTTTATGGCGCAGTGCTTGGCTCACTTGAATCAGGGAGAGCGGAGCACGATCCTCACCGCGACCTCAGGAGACACGGGCGCCGCCGTCGCGCACGCGTTCTTTAAAGCGCCTCAGATCGATGTGGTGGTCCTCTACCCAAAGGGGAAGATCAGCCCCCTTCAGGAGGCCTTGTTCTGTAGCTTAGGTCACAACATCAAGACCCTCGCGGTCGAGGGGGACTTCGATCAATGTCAGGCGCTCGTCAAAGGAGCCTTTGATGACCCTGAGCTCCGTGAGGCGCTCAGTTTGAACTCCGCTAACTCGATCAACATCAGCAGGCTCCTCGCCCAGGTCTGTTACTACTTCGAGGCCCTCGCGCAGCTCCCTGCGAAGCGTCGATCTCAGGTGGTCATCAGCGTGCCCTCCGGCAACTTTGGCAACCTCACGGCGGGGCTAATCGCTCAGGCGATCGGGCTCCCCGTGAAGCGCTTCATCGCCTCAACAAACGCGAATGACACCGTCCCACGTTACCTGAGAGAGGGGCTATGGCGACCTGCGCCCACCCGCCCCACACACTCCAACGCGATGGACGTGAGTGAGCCGAGCAACTGGGCGCGAGTGGAGGCGCTGTTTGAGCGTCAGGGCTGGCCACTCAGCGCGCTGTCTGCTCGCTCGGTGAGTGATCAAGACACCGCGACAGCGCTCCGCTCGCTCAGGCGCCTCGGCTACCGCTCAGAGCCACATGGCGCGGTCGCTTGGCGCGCCCTCCAAGCGGAGCTTGAGGGCGAGGAGCTTGGGTTGTTCTTGTGCACCGCGCACCCTGCTAAATTTAAAGAGCTCGTAGAGGAGCTCTTAGCGGAGCCTGTCACCGTCCCCGAGGCGCTCGCTCAGTACGCGACGCGCCCGCTCCTCTCCGTGACGATCCCCGCGACGCTCAGCGCGCTCCGCGCTCAGCTAGGGGTCGGGTTCATGGGCACGCGAGATGCCTAAAGATGCCTAGGTCATCGCTAGGGGGAGCCCACGCCTGGGGAGGGGCGCCCACTGGGAGGCAAGAGGTTGCCCTGCATATCTTGAGTAGCGCGGCGCTCGTCGCCCAGCTCATGGCGGTGGCTGAGGCCTACATGGCTGGGGCCTCACCTGGGGCCTCGCTCGGGCTGTGGGTGCTGGTGAGCCCTGTGATCGGCTCGCTGTCATGGCTAGTCATATGGGCAGGGGGACGCGCGTGGTCACTGCTCACACGACGCGGGGCGTCGATCGGAGCCTTCGCGCTCAGCCTCGCGCTCTACTGTGAGGGGCTCAAGCTCGGGAGCGGGTGGGTCATCGCCTCGATCAACAGCCTTACGCTCCTACCCCACACCCTGTTTGTCCTCGCCACCGTGCTCGCTCTCCTGATCACCCCTCTGTACCTGCTCTGTAGCGCTTGGGTCCGCGCGCACATGACCTCACTCACACGGCAGATAGCGCTCATGGTGACGGGGGTGAGCGCGCTCTTTTACCTGCTCTGCGCCTCGCTCTTTACCCTCTTTAAAGACCCGCCTCTGCTCGCCCTCGGCCTCTTGGCGATCGCGACCACCCTCACCCTCACCCTTGTCGCTCGAGGGCGACTCAGCCCGCTTGGGGCGCGCTTCATCTTTGTTGGGAGCCTCGCGTCAGCGTCGATGAGCCTCGCTTATTTAGGAGACGACGCGAGGTCGCTTGACCAGCTGACACAAGCGCGTGGCCTCAGCGCGCTCATGATCCCCCTCGCCCGTAAGCTCTCTGATCAGGACAGAGATGGCTTTGGGGTGTGGCTCGGTGGAGGGGACTGTGACGATGGTGACCCAACACGCCACCCGCTCGCCTTTGACCTCCCAGGTAACGGGATCGATGAGGACTGCGATGGGGCTGATGGGGCTGATGGGGCTGATGGGGCTGATGGATCTGATGAGCCAGAGGCCCCTGCTGAGCCTCAAGGCAGCGCTCACCCCTCCCCTACATCGCCTTGGAACCTCTTGATCATCACCGTCGACGCGCTCAGAGCCGACCGAGTCAGCTGGGCGGGGTACCCACGAGCGCTCACCCCCCGCTTGAGTGAGCTGACCCGCTCAGGGCTCGTGTTTACTCGAGCCTACACCCCATGCGCAGACACGCGCTACAGCATCCCGCCCTTGATGAGCGGTCAGCCCCTCCATAGGCTCCCGCTCGACTGGCGTGGCCGGTACCTTATCTTAGATGAAAAGACAGCAGGAGAGGGGACGGGGACGATCTTTGAGCGACTTCAGCGCCAGGGCTATCAAACCCGCGCGATGACAGGCGAGCTCATGGTAGACGGGATGTGGTATGGGCTCGAGCGTGGGCTAGATCAGCTCTCTGGCGACCCTCGGGTCAGCCTCCGCTCAAGGAGCTCAGCTCGCCTGACGCGAGGCGCACAAGCTCAACTCCAGAGCTGGGCGAGGCGCTCTGCGAATCGACCATGGGCGCTCTGGCTTCATTATATCGACCCACACGAGCCCTACCTGCCTCATGACAAGCATCACTTTGGGGATCAGGCGCTCGACCGATATGACGGGGAGATCGCCTCGACGGATGAGCACATTGGTCGGCTCCTTGATGAGCTAGAGAGGCTAGGACTTCAAGAGCGCACGATCATCGTCTTGAGCGCAGACCATGGCGAGGAGTTTGGGGAGCATGGGCGACAGTTCCATGGTAAACAGCTCTATGACGAGAGCGTCCGTGTCCCCTTTGTCATCTCGGTCCCAGGGGCGCCTCAGGTCACTGTAGATCAACCGGTCTCCACGCTAGACATGGTGGACACCCTCACTGAGCTGATCGGCCTCCCTGCTGGCGAGACACGCGCTCCGCGGAGCCACGCGGGGCGCCTCCGAGGTGAGCGAGGGCCAGCGCGTCAGCCTGTCATGACCTACCGAGTCCACAACACGCGCCCTCAGCTCCTCGGCTTGTCGCTCGTCGAGTGGCCACACAAGCTGATCTATGAGCCACAGACGAGGCGCGGTACGCTGTTTCACCTCGAGCGTGACCCAGAGGAGCGCGAGGCCTTGAATGAGCGAGCGCCTCTGCGATATGAGGCGCTCATACGTCGGGCTAAGCGTGAAGTACAGCGCTTCAGGCGTGGGATCTTTGAGTCTCTGTACGCGCGACATGTTCGGCGACCATCACCTCCCCCCAAGGGAGGGGCGCACATTACCAACGGCGTGACGATGATCAGCCGTTCATCCTCTCTCGAGCGCGTGGGCGAGCGCGCGCTTTATTCAGTGAGCGTCGAGCTGTATGTGAGCGCTCCTGTGACCGATCGCTTACGCTTCAAGGTGCAATGGAGAGGGTCCTCTGGTGAAGTGAGCAAGACGCTCCCGATGGAGCCTCTTGCTGGGCTCTATCCACCCAGCTCATGGCGCGTGGGCGAGCTCATTACCCTAGAGAGCCTGGAGAGGCTCTCAGCGCTCGACGCACAGCAGGCTGAGCTCATCATCGAGCGCTCGGGAGCTCAGCCCTTAACCTTCCCTGTCCCCCAGCGCCTTGAACGAGCGCCCTCACCTCGATGAGCGATGGGCGTCCCCGAGCGATATGAGCGCTATGAGACGTACGAGGATCGGGAGCTTCTTTAGTTGTCTTCAACCCTCACCAACCGGCTCACATCAGCGCTTATCTTCCGCCCAGCTCACCTTCACCTCAACCCCATGCGCTTGATCCTCAAAGTCTAGGCTTAGCCCATAGGAGGGGAGCTCGACCCCACCAAAACGAAGGTGAGGGTTGAGCCATGAGCGGGCAGGGGTGTCGCTAAAGCGTGGCACAGCAGGGTGCGCGACCTGCTGACGGACCTTCAAGGAGCCGTCGACGACGTCTAGATACTCCACGCCCCCCTCAAACGGAGTAGAGGAGAAGGGCGCGTCTAGCAGATGTAAACCTCTGAGCGCTCGGTTACGAAAGCTCCACTTCAGCTCACCTTTGATCACCTTAAAGTCATACAGCTCACTCACGAGCAGGTACGGGTCACGAGGCTCACCTGGGAGCAGGGTGTTGATCACCTCATAGCTGAACATGGGGGTCTTAGCGTCTATCCTGAGCGTCGGGAGCTGAGGGCCCTCACAGGCATAAAGGAGCTCAGGGGGGAGGTCGCGAGGGTACGACCAAGGGGAGCGGACAAAGCAGATCGTCTTAATCGCGGACAGCTTGAGTCTCCTCTGCGCCTCTTCGCTCTTGAGCTCATATCGAGTGTCAGCCTGAGCGGAGCTCCCGAGGTAATACTCACCCCAGCCAGGGAGCGAGTACTCGTTCGGGTTCGCGTCCACCGCGAGCAGGAAACCACGCCCTGGCCCGTTGTGGGTGGGCTCGTTTTCACTCCACGCGTAGGCGCCATTCACATACCAAACGAGGGCGCCAGGGCGGGCCTTAAACCGTACCGCTCCCATCGCCTTGCGCTCTGGATCATAGCCAAAGATCGGGCGGGCCCGCCCTAGGGCCGAGTCATAGCGGAAGCTTGGCTCACTGACCTCTTCGCTCCCAGCGTAAGGGTCTCGGTGCTCCACGATGTAGAAGTGAGGGACCTCGAAGCTGTGCGCGCCACTGCTGAGCAGGAAGCCCTCTAGCTTGACCGCGTCAGAGAGCTCACCTTCGAAGTCCTCTGTGAACAAGGGCGCCTCTTGACCTGCGACGCTCACCTTCACGTTGTCGATCAGGACCCCACGCTCAACCGCCGCGGTGTCGGTAAAATAACGGAGCCGAGCGGTGACGCGCTTCCCTGCATAGGCGCTCAAATCAAAGGTCGCGTCGCTCCATGTTGAGCGTTCACAAGGGTGGCGCTCCGTTTTCTCTTCGCCATGTGAGATCGCCTCCTTTGGGTCACACCCCTCACTGCTCTCGTTCTTCCCGTCACCGTCTAGGTCGCCAGAGCGACCCGTGAAGCCGGGCTTTGAGCGTGGGCCGTCATGCCCATGCTTGGCGAGCATCCGCCTCGGGTCGACGAGCCTCACCCACTCCGCCTCCTGCGCCTCCTCACGGACCTCAAGGTACGCAAAGTCCCAGCCCGCCTCGATCTCCCACCACGCGTCCATAGAGAGGCTCACCTGCTCACCTGCCTCGACGGAGGTGAGGTTAAGCGCGAAGGTGACAGCGCGGTTCAGCTCATTACCTTGCCCGCTATACAGGGCGCTTTTTCCATGTCGCTCCGCGAGGTCCGTCAGGTGGATCACCTTCGGCTGAGGGGGTAACGCGATCAAGAGCGCTCGGGTAGGGGCGAGCTGTTTTAAGCTCGCCTTGAGGGTGTTCACCTGCTCTGTGACCTGCCTCGCGCCCTCGGCGAGGAGCTCAGCGCCTTTTTCTTGGGTAGCGCTCAAGGTTGGGCTCTCTTTAATCTTACCCTTCACGTACGCGGTCGCTTGCTTAAGCTTCTCTTTGGCGACCTGTGCAGCCTTGAGACCCTCTTGGACATGCTCGCTGTTCTTGAGCCCATTGAGGACGCGCTCCTTCACCTGACCGAGCGCCTCCGCGCTCGCCTCGCTCGCCTCTTGGGTAGCCTCAGCCTCTAAGATCGGCTTGACGACCTCTTGTTTCACGACCCGCGCGGCCCGCTGAACCTCAGAGATCGCAGGGGCGACGACAGGCTCATATCGATGGGCTGGCGTGTCGAGGGTGACGACCGAGGTCAAGAGCTCACGCTCCCCATCCGCCTCGGGGGGGAAGATGACGGTCGGTTTGATCCAGCCCAGCATGACCTTTGACCAAGCGGAGAGCCCCTGTGGTGAGGGCGACGTGGTGCTGCTCATCAGCTCCCAAGGCCCAGTTGAGTTGTTGGTCGAGCGCGCGTACACGTCTGGGAGGCCAATCGAGTGCCCAAACTCATGTATGAAGGTAGAGGGCTCTGTGTACTCCGACTGCATATTATAATCTCGCGCCCAGAGCCCGACGTTGATCGGGGCGCCCCCTCGGCCGTTCAGCACGCCGTTCACCGTCGGTCCTTGCCCCTCACGGCGTTGCACCATAAAGCGATGAGGCCAGATGCGATCGGCGCACTCTAGCTCCTTGAGGTTCAGGCTCTTAAACACCTCTGGCCCCACGTTTGGGTTGAGCTTGGTGTGGAGCTTATAGAGGCCCTGACAGGAGGACTGCCCCCCCCCAGCGTACACCATCACGAGGTGATCGAGGTACCCATCTGCCTCCTCGAGCTCCCCATCTTGATCGACGTCATTTGGATCCCAACGGTCGAAGTCTGCCCAGTTAAGGTCTGGGTGAGCCTCGCCAACCTTGGCCAGCACCTCCTCTACAAGCCCCTCGACGTCGCTATCATTACGCCAAGCCCCTCCCTCTGGGCGCTTTGGTCGCCCATAATAAGCGCGGGGGTGGGTGAGGGTGATAGGGGGTAGGACCTGGCCTTGGAGGTGGTACTGACCATAGCTCTGTTGAGCGAAATAGTGGCTCAAGGTGTTCGGTCGCTTATAGTCAGGGTCGAACAGGAGCTCTTGATAGTAGCTCGTGAGCTGAGCGGGTTGATCAGGGCTCCCTTTAAAGCGGTCAAAGCCAAGGTCTGGGAAGCGCACGAGCACAACGAGGAGCTGATGGGGTCGCTCAGCGCTGGCGAAGACGGGTGGGATATGATCCCAGCGCACCGCGGGGTGACCGAGCTCTTTGAACTGAAGCGCGCCGAGCTTCTCGATCAGAGCGCGCCCCTGAGCGCTCATCGCGCGTGCGCTCGGCGACGCCTCCTGCTCTGGTGGGCTCGCTACGCTTTCCTTGTGAGGCACGAGGCCTGTGGCGCAGAGGGTGATGAGGCAGAGGGCCATCATCAGGGGGCGTTGTCGTTGGCTCATGGTAGACTCCAAGGGGTGAGACACTCGAGGAGCTTGTCAAAACTGCGCTCCAGTCACAAGCGCCACGAGGCTCAGCTCAGCCGATACACCCACACCGGGTCTCGATAGAGGTTGTTGACAGTGAGGCGCTCTGTAGCGGTGTACCCAGGGAGCGAGAACAGGAGTGAGATGAGCGTGACTCGCTGAGGGAGCTGAACAGAGCTGAGCGTATCCGAGAGCCTCCTCAGCTGCTCAGGGCACAGGTAACACACCAGCAGCTCACCCCCTATGAGCTGGGAGAGCGCTGTGGTGAGGTCTTGATGTACATAGGTCAGCGAGGCGCGCTTTTGACTCCATGGAGGGGCTTGAGACAGCGACGCAAACGCTCGACTACAGAGGAGTGGCCCCCAGGCGAGCTCGACCCCTGTCACGTGAGCGCCTGGACCTAGAGCGACCGCGAGGCTGTGCGCGAGACCTCCCCAGCCTGACCCTAGCTCATAGAGCGTAAGCGGTGAGGCTTGGGCGACCTGCTCAGCGACACAGAGCTCCACGATGAGCTTGCGCGCTACCCGCCCAGATGGGGTTGGTCCAATCCCAAGCTGAGCGGTCTTAAGGGCAAGCTCAAGCAAGGTCAACAAGCACATCAGCGCCAGCAGACCTCCAACACAGAGCGAGGTGATGGTCCATAGGTGTACGTTCATCGCGCTCCCTCACGCCTCTCGCTGTTGAGCCCGATAGTATGCTAAAACGACCCGTCAACCAACAGCGAGCGGGGCTACGCGTGAGATATCGTCCAGAGATCGATGGCCTGAGAGCGATCGCGGTGCTCGCGGTGATCTTGTACCACGCCAAGCTCGGAGGCCTCACTGGTGGGTACGCGGGGGTAGATGTGTTCTTCGTGATCAGCGGGTACCTGATCACCGCCCTCATCGCGCGAGAGTTAAGCGCGGGGACATACTCAGTAGCGACTTTCTATGAGCGTCGAGCGCGTCGGATTCTGCCTCCACTCTTTGTTGTTGTCGCCGTGAGCTCCCCGATGGCGCTGTGGACACTAGAGGCAGATGAGCTCAGAGACTTCTCAGAGAGCGTCATGGCGGTCGGCTTGATGGGCTCTAATTTTCTTTTTTGGCTTGAGAGTGGCTACTTTGACACGGTCGCGGAGCACAAACCGCTCTTACACACCTGGAGCCTCGCAGTAGAGGAGCAGTACTACCTGCTGTTCCCTGTCCTCTTGTGCTACTTCTTAGGTCGCCGTTCGAGGGTCACTGGAGCGGTTGAGGCGCGCTGGAGCGGGCTCTGGCTTACGCTCGCCGTGACGTCTGTGGCGAGCTTCTCGCTCGCGCACTGGGGAGCCTACCAGCGCCCTGTTGGCACGTTTTATCTAATCCCAACGCGGGCATGGGAGCTGCTCATCGGGGCGGGCTGGGCCCTCTATGAAGTGCAACGAGGTAGCTCAAGCTCGAAGGTAGCCCCTTGGCTTCAAGAGCTCGGCGCGCTGACCGGGCTCGCCATGATCGGCTACGCGTGTTGGGGGCTAGACGCTCAGACCCCCTTCCCAAGCGCATACGCGCTCTATCCAACGCTTGGAGCGATGCTCGTCATCGCGATGAACCGAGGTAGAGGGCCAGCTCACTGGCTCCTCACACGACCCACGCTCAGACATATTGGCCTAGTCAGCTACAGCGCATACCTCTGGCACCAGCCCCTGCTCGCCTTCGCGACACGGTCAACGCTCACCGCTCCCCCGCTCACCCTCCGCTTAGGGCTGATCGTCATGACCTTCACGCTCGCAGAGCTGAGCTGGCGTTATGTTGAGCGCCCATCTCGAGACAGAAGCCGAGCCTCTAGCTCATCGGTGATCAAGTGGAGCGTCATAGGGAGCCTGACCCTCATCTTGAGCGGGCTCCTAGGGAGCTGGCTGATCACCCCTGTCCACGAGCTGAAGGTTGGGAGAGAGCGCCTCACGCTCCCCCCCCACTTTATAGGCCTCACCCAAGGCGCGCGTCGCTGTTCAGGGGCGAAGCTCACAGGGGAACGCCCCTGTGTCTTTGAAGGCCAGCCTAGCGAACAAGCCTATGAAGAGCTCTTTATCATAGGAGACAGCCACGCGAGGGTCATAAGTGGCCCTATCGCTCAGAGGCGTGAGCGCTATCATCGGCTCCATGACTTGACCGCGAGCGCCTGCCCCTTTGTGATTGAGCGAGCGGTCTTTAGAGGTCGAGAGCAGGTCTGTGGTCTTGAGGAGCAGGAGGCGAGGCTCCGCTACATCGAGGAGGCCCTCTCGCGCTCAGCGCTTCCCCCAGCGCGGAGCCTTGTGGTCCTCGTCGCGTATTGGCCACAATACCACCGCCCATCACCGTTCACCCATGGAGCAGAGCGCCACTCACGCTCACCCGACATGTGGGTCGCGAGGTCGCGCTCACAGTCGAGGGATGAGGCCTCACCCGACTACGTGCATGGGCTCATCGAGACGCTGAAGCGCCTTGAGCGACTGAAGCTGAGGGTCGCGCTGGTCCTGCCTGCGCACTCAAATGGCTGGAGCCCTGTTGAGCGGGCCAAGCGACTCGCTAGGAGCGCAGCTGACCTCACCGCGCTGTATCGAGCGCTTGAGGTCCCTTACGAGGCTGTCGACGCGTGGGAGCGCCCCTTCAGGATAGCCCTGCGAGAGGCGCTCGAGCTCGCACAAAAGGCAGGAAATTTGGGTCAAACTACGTTGATTGACGCGAGGCCTCTGTTCTGTGACCGAGGGCGCGGTCGCTGTGTAGGTGGCTCTCCTGACGAGCGTGGTCAGCCCACGCTGTGGTTTACGGATGAGCACCACCTCTCACAGCGAGGCGCGATGAGGGTCACGCGTGAGCTCTTTATGAGGGTAGGCGAGGGTATTACCCCTGAGTGAGCTGACGCTCCGCAGCTAAGCAGACGTTCTGCATCAGCGTCGCGATCGTCATCGGGCCGACACCACCAGGGACAGGCGTCAGCGCTCTCGCGACGCGCGCGACGCTCTCTCGATCCACATCACCACAGAGCCCACCCTCAGGGAGGTGATGAATCCCTACGTCAATCACCACCGCACCGGGCTTCACCATGTCACCGGTCAAGAGCCTCGGGACACCCGCGGCGGCGATGATGAGGTCCGCCTCCAGCGTGTGGCTCTTCAGGTCCTTTGTCCTGCTGTGACAGATGGTCACCGTAGCGTCTGAAGCGATGAGGAGCTGAGCCATCGGCTTCCCTACGATTCGGCTCCGCCCAATCACCACCGCCTTGAGGCCACTCAGCTCAGGGAGCGCCTCATGGATTAGGCGCATACAGCCTAGCGGGGTACACGCGACAAGGCCCTCTGTACGCTGGCCGATACGACCTTGGTTAACCGGATGAAAGCCATCTACGTCTTTACTTGGGTGCACCTGCTCCACGATCTCCCAGGCCTCATCTTGTGAGATGTGCGCGGGTAACGGGAGCTGGACAAGGACGCCATGTGTCTCCTCTTGGGCGTTGATCGAGCGCACAGCGGCCCGTAACACCCCCGCGTCAACCGACTCCTCAAAGCGATGAATGTGCGCCTCAACCCCAACCTCTTGAGCGGCCTTCACCTTATATTTTACGTACGTCTCGCTTGGCCCATGTGCGCCCACTAAAATGACGTCTAAGCGAGGGGAGACACCTCGGGCCTTGAGTCCGCTGACCCGATCTTTAACCTCTCGCCGAACGCGTCGAGCCAGGCGAGCGCCACTGATTAAGGTCACGTCGTGTTCCTCGGGCTTCATGGCTCCTCCTTACAGATCAAGCTGGTCTTCACGGAGCCCATCAGTGGGCTTCAGGGCGCTGCTCCTGCGCGCAGGGAAGCCCACGGCGAGCCCCACCACAAAGAGCGAGCAGAGCACCGCGAGCAGGTAACTGTCTAGGCTCGTGCTGACAGGGAAGTGATCGATCCCATAGACCTTTGGGTCGAGGCTTACGCCACGACCTAGCAGGACCTCACAGAACAGGAAGCCGAGCCCGGCACCCACCACAGAGCCTACTAGCGCGATCACGACGCCCTCAAGCTGAAAGATCAGCTTAATGCTTTTCTCAGTCGCGCCCATCGCCTTTAGGATCGCGATGTCCTTCGTGCGCTCCATCCCCATCATGATCATCATGGACGCGACGTTACACGCCGCGAGGATGAGCATCACCGACAGCACGACCAAGATCGCGAGGCGTTGATAGAGCAGGCTGAGGTAGAGCGTGGGGTTTTGAGCATACCAGTCCTGAACATGGAACAGCTCCTCTGCGCGACCAGCGAGCTTACTGGCGTGCTTAGGGTCCTTGGTGAGCGCCTCGGCCCAATCAAGAGGCCCACCATAGCCCCACTTGATCGCGCTCGCGACCTGGGGGCTACCTCCGCTGCCCGGCTCGGGTCACGCACCTTGATCTCGAAGCCTCGAACGTTGTCGTTTGTCCCAAAGATCCGCTCCGCGTCCTTGATGTTCACGTACGCAAAACGAGTATCATACTCGTCATAGCCTGCCCGAAAGACACCTACGACCTTAAAGGTCAGCGAGGTAGGCGCGTCACGTTGCGTCGACCAGAGCTCATCGCTCCCCTTGCCTGTGTTTGAAGAGGAGAGCGCGGTCAGGAAGCCCCCGACCTCTACGCGCATCCGCTCCGCGAGCTGAGCTCCGATGATCATCGGGGTCGGCTCAGCGCCCAAGGAGAGCGCCCCGAGCTCACCCTCAATCATATACTCTGGGAGCTTAAGGACCTGTCCGGCGCGCTCAGGGTCAACGCCCTTGATAAACCCACCGATCGTCCCCCCTGGACCAGAGAGGATCGTCTTGTGGTAGGTCGTAGGAGCGACCCCGACCACCTCAGGGACCGCGCTCTTAATGTGACCCTCAAGCTCCTCGACCTCATATCGAGCGTTCGTGTAGGGCCTCGCAAAGATATGCGCCGTGACTTCGAGTAGCTTATCACGGAAGGCGTCCTCGAAGCCCTTGGTGATCGACAGTCCCCCCACGAGCGCGGCGACCCCAAGCGCTACCCCTGCGATCGCCAAAGAGGTCACGAGGGAGAGGCTTCGACCCTTCCTTGAGGTCACGTGTCGCGCCGCGATCAGGAGCTCATATCTCATCAACACCTCGAGTTGTATCGGTGGGGACCGCGACTGAGACCCATATAGGACAGCGGTCATGCGCCTCACAATTAGGGGGTGCTGTGCAGTCCCGATTGGAGTAGAGTGAGGGCACTCGCTTGTACCTCAAGCGTACAGGTGTTGCAACACGCCCTCACCCAATGCCAAGAGCTACCCACAAGGTGACACCATGTTCAACTCAATCGCGCCCCGCCCCTCTCGAGTCCTTTTATCTACGCTTCTAGCCGTCTTCAGCGCCTCTTTCGCCTTGAGCGCGCTACACAGCCATGCAGAGGCCGCGCCCCCATCACGAGTCACCATCGACGGTAGCTCGCTCGAGGTGCGCTGGAGTGACGGTGACAGCCTGCGCTTTGTCTCAGGCCGTCTCCGAGGTGAGCGCGCCCGGCTCATGGGGTACAACACCCTCGAGTCTTATGGCCCCGTCCATAAGTGGGGTGAGTGGAACGAGTGGGATCTATATCGGATCGCTAAGAACGCTAAGAACCTCGCGGGTCGAGAGGCTTGGGAGTGCACGCTCGCGGAGCGAAAAGACCACTATGGTCGTTACTTGATGCGTTGCCCGAAGCTCACCGAGGCGATGGTGCGTGAGGGGATCGCGCATATTTTTGAGGTGACAGGCGACCCCTCAGAGGCGCTCATTAAACTTCAGCGAGAGGCGATCGATGGACGTCGTGGGATGTGGAAGGGGGGCGCGCCAGCGGGGCTAATCACAAGCCTACACAGCGCAGATGAGGCCCGCGCCAAGAAGGACCCCTCCTACAACCGAATCGCGAACCTGAAGACCGGGCGAGCGAACAAGCACTTCCATCAAGAGCGCTATGAGCTTTGCCAGTGGGTGTGTCTAGAGGGCTCCTGTATGCGCTATGTCCCCTTTAATCAGCGCTACGGGGATAAGCGCCCCCCTTGCCTCAAGTGGTCTGGAGCCAAAGGGAAGTAGTAGAGAGAGGACAGGAGAGGGCGCTGGAGGGTCGCTCGGAGAGTTCCCCTGTAAAAAGAGTCCCTGAGAGGGTATGTTGGCCCTTGTGAGTCTCCTCACCCTTGAGGTAAGGAGACCCAAAAATAAATCAAGTCAACATCTACACATCAGGAGAATACTCATGACGTCATTCACGTCGAGGTCAGCGCTCGCTGTCCTGTCTCTCTTTAGTCTGTGGTCGATGGCCTGCTCAGAGGCAGGCCCAAGCACCACGCTCCCCCCGGTGAACACCGGTTGTGCAGGCGACCTAGAGTGCGCTGAGGGGCAGGTCTGCTCCGCGGGCATGTGCGTCACTGGGCAATGTAATGTCCAGCGCGCCTGCCCTGCAGGTGAGGTCTGTGACACCGCGACCTTCACCTGCTCTGGGAGCATGGACACGCGCTGTACCGACAACAGCCAATGCGCGGTTGGGTTCTGTATTAACGGTGGCTGTCAGGACGTCCAGTGCGTCATGGACTCAGACTGCGCCATGGGGATGCGCTGTGACCTGAACCGGTGCGTGACCCTCGCGGGCTGTATGGACGCAGACGGAGACGGCTACGGGACAAACTGCACCCAAGGCCCAGACTGCGATGACTCCAATGGGATGATTAACCCAGGGCAAGTCGAGACTGGAGAGCGCCTCTGTGGTGATGGGATCGACAATGACTGTAATGGGGAGGACGCGGTCTGCCAGGCCGAGGACGTCGATGGAGACGGCTTCGCGGAGAAAGACGGCGACTGTGATGACATGAACCCCAACGTTAACCCTGCCCAGGCTGAGCAGTATTACAATGGGGTCGATGATGACTGTAACCCTATGACCAATGACTCAGACCGTGATGGGGACGGCTTCGCGGCAGAGCAGGTCGGTGGGCCAGACTGTGATGACATGAACCCCAACGTGAACCCAGTCGCTGAGGACACCCCAGGCAACGGTGTGGATGAAGACTGTGATGGGATGGATCGCGTGCTGTCTAACATGGACGGCGACGGAGATGGCGTCACCGAGCTTGAGGGGGACTGTAATGACAACACCCCTAACATCTCGCCTGACGCGACCGAGATCCCCTACAACAGCATCGATGATGACTGTGATGTGAACACCCGTGATAACGACCTCGACATGGACGGCTTTGGGATCCCACGAGACTGTGATGACAGCGACCCGAGCATCAACCCTAACGCCATGGAGATCTACTACAACGGTGTAGATGAGGACTGTGACCCGAGCACCCTCGACGCGGACGCGGATGGGGATGGGGTCAACTCAATCGACTTTGGTGGCGCGGACTGTAATGACGAGGTCGCAACCATTAACCCTAACGCGACCGAGGTCGAGTACAACGGCGTCGATGATGACTGTAACCCGAACACTCGTGATGACGACCTCGACGGAGACGGGGTGCCTCGCGCTGAGGACTGCAACGATGATGACGCGAACGTAAACCCGAACGTCACTGAGAACGCGACGGTCAACTGTGATGATGGGATCGACCACAACTGTGTGGGCGGTGACGTTGAGTGTGACGCAGACGTAGAGGATCGAGATGGAGACGGGGTCCCTGACACACAAGACTGCGCGCCAGACAACCCAGACATCCCTGGCCCCTTCGAGATCTCAAATAACGGCCTTGACGACGACTGTGACGCGAACACCCCTGACGCATGTACAGATGACGTGTTCGACACTGGCCTGTCTAACGCGACCCCCGCTCAGGCGAGCGCGGTGATGCCTCACACGGGTTTCTCAGCGTACACAAATAACCAATATGACCTCACCCTCTGCCCCGGCGATGAGGACTGGTACCAGATCCGTGTGAATTCAGGAGATGGCATTGAGGTCGACGTAGACTTCTTCGACGCTGAGGGTGACATTGACGTCCGTCTCTATCGTCAAAACGGCGCAAACCTCGTCCCAACCGAGCTGACACAGATCGCAGCGGGCACCTCAGGAACCGACAATGAGACCGTCTATCAGGCGCGCGCGACCGTCACGGACACATACTTTATCAAGGTCTACCACTACGGGAGCGACCGAAGCCTCAACCAAGAGTACCAGATGGCTGTGCGGATCTTTGAGGACTGTACGGATGACTCACTTACTGTGACCGGGGAGCAGAACGACACCCGTGACGCGGCGAGCCTCATGCCTAACCCCTCTGACAACCGACAGATCTGTGGTTATGATGATGACTGGTACCGCTTCACGACCACCCGCGCAGGTCAGGTCCGTATTGACGCGCTCTTTGAGCATGACAACGGCGACATTGATATCGGGCTTTATGATGAGTTTGGCACTCGGGTCGTAGGTGGGAACGGTGGCTCTATCACCGACAATGAGGAGATCACGATCGAGACCCTCCCGATCGGTGATTACTTCGTCAGGGTCCGTGGACACAACGGCGCTCAGAACGGCTACAAGCTCTTCAAGTCAAGCGGTAACCTCAGCACCGCTCGTGATGAGGACAACGGTGACTACCCGATTGAGGATGGTACGAGCGCCTCAAACCCAGGCGTCCTGCTCACAGACGCCCTCGCCTTTGGTGCGATCCCCGCCAACTCTATCATCCGCTCGCTCACCCTCAAGGAGCTTGACATCAACCACAAGTGCCTCAATGACCTCAAGGTGGAGCTCCTGTGGGACGGCGCTGTCGTGAAGACCATCTGGAACCGACAGGGTGACTCTTGCTTCGACGCAGGGCTCGATGATGACGGCTTCTCAGTTGAGTGTGCGGGTGGCTCAGGCGCCGCGAACTGGAACGGTCGCCTCGGGAACGACATCTGCCTGCTCAACCGTGTCTACACAGAGTTTGGTGGCCTTGACGCTCAAGGTGACTTCCAGATCCGCATCTCTGACTATGTCAGCGGTGAGACGGGTGAGCTCGTAAACCTCGACGTAGAGATCGAGTACTTCCTCCCCTAAGCCTCGCGAGGGAGACAGGCCTTTACAGGCGAAGCCCTTAAGCTCATAGTCCCATGTGGATCTATGACTTAAGGGCTTAATTTTATGAAGATCAGACGAATCATACTCCCCTGTGTCCTCTTTGCGGTCTCAGCCTCTGGCTGTGATGGGGATGACGACGAGACAATGATGGAGGCGAGCGCAGGGGCGAGCGCTGGGATGAGCACCCAGGGCCCTACGGCTGGGAGCGCGTCAGGGGGGATGAGCGCGCCCGGTACGGCTGGGGTACCCAGCGGGATGACCGCCGGGGTAACGCCTCCTGTGGGCGGGGTGATGACGGCAGGGACGAGCGGAGGGATGAGCGGACCAAACCCTGACCGCGCGCTCCCCCCTGAGGCGATCCAGCAAGCCTTCCAGCAGAACCTCATGGCCATGGAGGGGGTCTGGACAACAGAGTGCACGGTCTGTGATGAGCTGATGGGTGAGGAGCTCGCGATGTGCTCAGCCGCGGACTATGAGTACGCTGGCTTTGTCGCGACCTGTATACACCAGAGCGCGCTCTCAGACGCGCAACTGCAATTGTTTATCGACGCGCTCGGCTGTCAAAGTACGCTGATCGCCGGGCTCGCTTCCTGTCAGCTGAGCGAGGGGCTGACCTGTGAGACCTACGCCAATGAGTGCGCGTTTTCATTGAGGGATGACATGACCTGCGTCGCGACGCTCACCGATGAGATCACCGCTGTCAGTGACAGATGCTATAATGAAGCCCTATGCGCTGATGGCACCTGTCTCATGTGTGACTCTGGTGACCAGTACCCTGAGGAGTGGCGCTGTGATGGTTTTGAGGACTGTGAGGACGGCTCAGATGAGCCGGCTGACTGCCCGAGCTTCACCTGCGTGGACATGTCAGACACCATACCGCTTAACTGGCAATGTGACGGCTTTGAGGACTGCGTGGACGGCTCAGATGAGCTGAGCTGTGAGGGGCAACCGTAGGACAACGATGTGAGCATTGGACTTAGATTCAATGCGCGCTCACTATAGACTTTAGCTACTTTTAGCCACATACTCCGCTTGTGATGGGTGAGCTCACCCACTAAACGGAGTAAAGTTATGAGACAAATGAACACGTCACGCTCGATCGTTCAGCTCGGCCTCACGCTGATGCTGAGCGTCGCGCTGAACTTGAGCGTAGAACAGGCTCAGGCGCAAGACCCGACCCCATCGGTCACGATGGCGTATCATGGGGAGCTGTTTGGGCCTGAAGGGGAGCGCGTTGATGGTGATATATCGGTCGCCGTGCGCCTCTACCGTGAGGCGAGCGGAGGTGAGGCGATCTGGGAGGAGGAGCTGACAGGGGTGAGGGTGGTTGAGGGCAAGCTCAGCCTCACCCTCGGGCTCAGCGTGGCGCTCCCACGCGACATCGCTCCAGATGAGCCTCTGTACCTCTCGCTACAGGTCGAAGATGGGCTAGAGATGGAGCCAAGGATGCAGGTCGGCGCGGCGCTCAAAGCCCAGTGGGCTGAACGCTCAACGAGCGCAGATCTCTCGGATCATGCCCTAGATGTGAGCGGTGAAGATATCCACCCCGCGAGCGTCAGCATCGGTGGGCAGGTCGTGATCGACGGTGAGGGGCGCTGGGTAGGTCAGCCGGTCGTGAACGCGACGGGCGGTGAGCCTGGCCCACAGGGCCCCCAGGGTGAGCCTGGAGCGCAGGGCCCAGAGGGTCCACAAGGGCCCGAAGGCCCAGAGGGGCCACAAGGTGAACCGGGGCCGGTGGGGCCACAGGGACCTCAGGGGGATGTTGGACCACAAGGTCTCCAAGGTGTCCAGGGGCCTCAAGGCGTGGCGGGTCCACAGGGCGTGGCGGGTCCACAGGGGGTCACAGGTCCACAAGGTCC
>Ga0181593_10001122_pt1 | contig 23995 bp, 26 predicted proteins | sample 071ome_19_FD_133756 | JGI IMG/M metagenome (GOLD analysis project Ga0181593, IMG submission 133756) | Coastal salt marsh microbial communities from the Groves Creek Marsh, Skidaway Island, Georgia - 071413AT metaG (megahit assembly) | ecosystem: Environmental > Aquatic > Marine > Intertidal...
AACAAATCCAGCAAACGGCGAAGAAATTCCTGTCTTTATAGCTGATTATGTACTTAAAGGCTATGGCACAGGTGCAATCATGGCAGTACCTGCGCATGATGAGCGAGATATGCAATTTGCTGAAAATTTTGGTCTTAAAATTATTGAAGTAGTAAAAGAAGATAAGCTCATTAATTCAAATGAATTTGATGGCATGGATTCTGAAGAGGCAAAAGAAGCTATAACCAAACACGTAGGAGGAGAGATGACGAACACGTATCGTCTTCGTGATTGGTCAATTGGCCGTCAGCGCTATTGGGGGACACCAATTCCTATTGTGTATGATACGGAAGGAAATGCGCATCCAGTACCAGAAGAACACTTACCATGGACACTTCCAACTGATGTTGATTTTACTCCTACAGGAGAGCCACCTCTTGCAAAGAGTGATGAGCTTAAGAAACGAACAGAGGAAATATTTGGCGTAGGATGGACACCTGAAGTTGAAACTATGGACACGTTTGTGGACTCTTCATGGTATTTTCTTCGATACATTGATAATCAAAACGAACATGTGTTCTCAAGCCTAGAAGCACAAGAGGAATGGATGCCTATTGACCTTTATTTTGGCGGCTCTGAACATACCACCATGCACCTCTTGTATTCACGGTTTTGGCAGAGGGCTCTACATGCACTTGGATTGGTAACACAAGGAGAACCATACATGAAAAGAATCAACAGAGGACTGGTACTCGGTCCAGATGGCAATAAAATGAGTAAATCAAAAGGAAATGTTATTGACCCTGATGAGCAAGTAGCACTTCTGGGTGCTGATACTGTAAAAATGTTCCTTGCTTTCATGGGGCCCTATGCTGAGCCAAATAACTATCCATGGGACAATGGAGGTATAGCGGGTATTCGACGCTTCCTAGAGCGTGTATACGGCCTTCGAGAGCATATTGCAGAAGGACAAGCGAAAGATACGACAGAACTTCTTCACAAAACTATTAAAAAAGTACGTGATGATGTTGAAGAGTATAAGTTCAACACTGCTATTAGTAGCATGATGATATTTTTGAATCATGCTGAAAAGTCAGGACTTTCACAAGATAACTATCTATTATTCCTAAAATTACTTGCTCCTTTCGCTCCTCATCTTACAGAAGAACTTTGGAAAGACTTAGGTAATGAAAAGTCTATCCATCTCGAGTCATTACCAGAAGTTGATTTAAGCTTACTCGAAGAGTCTGAAATTACACTGAGTGTTCAGATTAATGGGAAAATGAGGGGTACTGTATCTGTAACGCCTGACGCACACGAAGAAGCAGTGCTAGATTGTATAAATAGTGTCGAAAGCCTCAAAAATAGAATCAATGGTGACATCAAACGTGTGATATATGTGCCAGGTAAGATTATTAACATTATTGTATAGGGCTTCAAAAACGCTTGACGAATATTGAATAGCGTGATAAAAATGAAACCACACATTTAAAAAGAGACAAGTATATTATTATCATGATTACATTTAAGCCAAAACAGGTATCGAAAAAGCTACTTTCTGTGCTTCCTGATCGTGCCCGAGACGTGCTCGAAAAGCGATTTGGACTTGGAAAGTCACCTGAAACATACACACTTGAAGCTATTGGTAAAATCTACGGTATTACGCGTGAACGTGTACGTCAGATTGAAAACTATGGTATTCAAGCAATTCAAAAATCTGACGTTTATGATGAGTTCGTAGAGAATTTCAATGAACTCAAAACCATTATTGATGACTTAGGTGGTGTCATTTCTGAGCGAGACCTCTTTGATGAAATTACTAAAGACGTATCACTTCGAAATCACCTCTACTTCATTCTTGTGGTTGGTGACCCATTCTATCGAGTTAAGGAAAACAATGCATTTGCAGACCGTTGGTGTCTCGAGCAAAAGCTTTCTCAAACAGTTGAAAAGGCTCTTCAAAATGTATTTGACTCACTCGATGAAGATGAACTTGTCTCTGAAGATGAAATACTTGCACGACTTAAGAACGCTCTCGGTGACATTGAAGAATGTTATCGTGACGAAAAAGTCCTCAAACGGTGGCTCGGACTCTCAAAGCAAATCGACTGCAATCCACTTGGTGAATGGGGTCACGCTTCAAGTCCGAACGTTCGGGCTAAAGGAATCCGTGATTACGCATACCTTGCGGTAAAGCGTCATGGTTCTCCAATGCACTTCAAAGAAGTAGCAGACGCTATCAACGAACTTTTCGACAAAAAAGCACACGTTGCCACAACACATAACGAACTTATCAAAGACAAGCGATTTGTGCTTGTTGGACGAGGTCTATATGCACTCACTGAATGGGGATACTCAGCAGGAGTTGTGAAAGACGTCCTTCGAGATATTCTTACTAAGTATGGACCGCTTACACGAGAGGAAATCATTGATAAAGTTCGAAAAGAACGATACGTGAAAGACAATACAATTGTAGTGAACCTTCAAGACGCTTCTATCTTCAAGAAGCTTCCAGATGGAAACTATATTCTGACTGAATAATAATACTTTTCTACAGAGAGCCCTAAAGTCTAAAACTTTAGGGCTCTCTTTGTTGTACAATAGAGTCAATGTCGTTTATTAGTGAGTTTGGATACGACGATAGATATACGTTAGCAATTGCGGGATTTGCAATGATGCTATTTATTTTTGTCTATCTAGTAGATGTAAGCTCACTTGGGCCAGTCTTTGCCTTTATGGTGGCAAGTGCTCCTATTTGGCTACCCATTGTAACTTTTTATCTTTTCTTTGAAGCATGGATGTTGTTTGTACGCCTTAAGTTTGATGTAGGACAAGGTAGAACAACACTCGAAATTAAAATACCGCAAGAAATTTTTAAATCGCCAGAAGCAATGGAAATAGTGCTTACCCAACTTCACCAGCAAGCAAATCCAGACAACCATATCGAAACATATATTGACGGTAAGCATCCGCCTGTAATGTCACTTGAAGTGGCTTCACATGGTGGCGATGTTCGATTTTATTTAAGTGTTCCAAAGAAAAAAATCAAAAATCTTATAGAAACTCAAATGTACTCACAGTACCCAGGCATAGAAGTGCATGAACTCGATGTTGATTACACCGCTGAAGTTCCACATGACCTTAAAGGATACACTGCGATGACGTTCCATATTGGCCTCAAAAAAGCCGATGCGTATCCGCTTAAAACCTATATTGATTTTGGTCTTGATAAAATGCCAAAAGAAGAAGAGAAGGTCGACCCAATTTCCAGCATGCTCGAAATGATGGGTAACCTCAAACCTGGAGAAAACATATGGTTTCAGATAATGATTGATGCTAATCGAAAAGAAACTTTTAAAGAAGGACAACTTACCTTTGGGGAAAAGCCTGATTGGACAAAAGAGGCTCGCAAGGAGATTGATACGATTATTGAAATTGCTGCAAAGCGTACTGGAATTAGTGATATTAAAGAAGTACAGGGTGGACTGAACACAAACAACATTCTCACAGACACTGAGAAGGACACTATTAAAGCAATCGAACGTAGTACTTCAAAAAATGCTTTCAATACAGCAATACGGTATGTGTATGTAGCAAAGGATGAAGCCTTTAACGCTGAACGTATTCCTGCCATGCTTACCGCCCTCCGCAACTATGACGACAACAACAGAAACGCACTCGGTGTACGTTGGAGGACAGACACAAACTGGAAATTCCAAAACCCTGGAGGAAGGAAAGTGGCGAGGTGGAAACTCGAAGAAATCATGAACTACAAACGCCGCTCATACTACAATTACACATCCGTTGACGCGAAGAAAATTATGACCACTGAAGAACTAGCGACTATTTTCCACCTTCCTGGCAAAGTGGTGACTACTCCAACACTTGGTCGTATTCCATCAAAACGTTCAGAAGCACCTTCAAACCTACCGATTGGATAATTATGCAGGAACATACCTACGTAGAGCACACCACCACACCAAAAATAAAGCCAGTACTTATTGGTTTGCTTGGTATTGGGTGCATTCTTTTTCTTTTCCTATTTTTCTATCTTAGTAATTTAAACAAACCCCCACACTCATTCCCAATCAATTTCACAGTTGAAATTGAAGGAGGAACAGCGGGAGGTCAAGCGCTCAAGATACTCAAAGAAAATAATGTTATCCGTTCAGAAATCTATGCCCGCCTTAAACTACGTGAGATAGAACAAGGACGTACTATTAAAGCAGGTACCTATGAATTTTCTGAACCAATTACCACCACTGAGGTTCTCGAGTCTCTTCTGAATGGTTCTAACGTAACAAACGCATTAGTTCTGACACTCCCAGAAGGCTTTCATGCACGAGAAATTAACGACTACATACCTGATGGTATTGAGACAGAATTTGATGCGACACTTTTTGATTCATATGAAGGTTATCTTTTTCCCGATACATATTTCATAACTGAAGATATGTCACAGGAAGTCTTGCTTACATTACTTCGTGAGACACGAAATGAAAAAATCAGTCAATACAGCCAGCAGATTGCAAACAACACACTTGCCGAGGAAGAGGTCGTTATCTTAGCTTCGATACTTGAAAGGGAGGCTAATACGGAGGAGTCAATGCGACTGGTCTCAGGTATTCTACAAAATAGACTTGAGATAGGTATGGCGCTCCAAGTCGACGCTACGTTTGATTATCTTCTTGGAAAAGAAAGCAGTGAACTCACTGAAGAAGACCTGCAAATTGACTCTCCGTACAACACGTATACAAACCGAGGACTCCCACCAACACCAATTTCAAATCCAGGACTTTTAGCAATTGATGCAGTGCTTAATCCAATCAAAACAGACTATCTTTACTACCTCACTGGGAATGATGGAGAATTCTATTACGCAACCACTTTTGAAGAACATAAACGCAACAAAGAAAGATATTTGCGATAGGTTTTTTTCTAGAGATGTGATACTTTCCTTTTATGAAAACAAGCGCTGAAACCGTATTTGTAGGTCTCTCAGGAGGTGTTGATTCAAGCGTTGCTGCAAAGCGCTTACTTGATGCTGGAAAAAAAGTCGTTGGGGTCTTTATCAAAACGTGGCAACCTGAGTTTCTAAAGTGTGACTGGGAGAAAGAGCGACTTGATGCTATGCGTGTAGCAGCGCACCTTGGTATTCCTTTTTATACCTGTGATGGGGAAGAAGCGTACAAAACAAAGGTAGCTGAGTACATGATTGAGGAATATAGACAGGGAAGAACACCAAACCCTGATGTTATGTGCAACAAACATGTGAAGTTTGGCGTGTTTTTAGAATGGGCATTACAGAATGGAGCTGATAAAGTAGCTACGGGACACTACGCTCAGGTTGAAGAAAAGGATGGTGTATACATTCTTAAAAGGGGAATTGATGGGAGTAAGGATCAGTCATACTTTCTTTGGACACTCACCCAAGAACAACTCTCAAAGACATATTTTCCTATTGGGGACACCGCAAAAGAAATCATACGAAAAGAAGCTGAGAGAGCAGGATTGCTCACCTTTGAGAAGAAGGACAGCCAAGGAATATGTTTCTTAGGTGACGTTGATATACCTGAGTTCCTTTCACACTACGTTCAAAACGAAACGGGTCACGTGCTCGACGAAGATGGGAACAGCATCGGCACACATAGCGGTGCACTTATGTACACACTAGGCCAACGGCACGGATTCGAAATAATCAACCACAATGTAGCAAGTGCACCTCACTATATAGTTTCGAAAGACATCGAGAAAAACACAATCACCGTATCTTCAAAGCCTCAAACTCTAAAACATTCGCTTGAACTTACGCAGGTTGAGACAACCATTACAAATTTTCCATGCACATGCGAGGCACAGTTTAGGTATAGGCAACAGCCGTTTCCTGTACGAATTTATAGTAACGGTGAGAAATACACGCTCGAGGTCCTTGATACCGCAGTACAAAAGCCATCAGATGGTCAATCATGTGTATTGTATAGCGGTCATGACTGCTTGGGAGGTGGTATTATTGATGCTGTACAGTAATCAAACGATACCTATGGAAATTGTAAAAGCAGACGGAACACGAGAACCATTTAAGCCAGCTAAACTCGTAGCCTCTCTAAGACGGGCAGGTGCCCAAAAAGAGGAAATCTCACAAATAGTCGAAGAAATTAAAATTACTATTGAAGATGGGATGAGTACCCAGGAAATCTATAAACGTGCGTTTCAACTACTTCGTGAAAGTGACAACCCAACTGCTGCAAAGTACTCATTGCGACGAGCCATATTTGGCCTTGGTCCTACAGGGTTTCCCTTTGAGGACTTTCTTTCTCGCGTGTTTGAGGCTGAAGGGTATAAAACAATGAGACGAGTAACGCTGAGCGGAAAATGTGCGGACCATGAAATTGATATCGCTGCATATTCTGAAAGCGACAGCTTTGTTGCTGAAGCTAAGTTTCATTCACGCCCTGGAATACGCTCTGATCTTCAAGTTGCCATGTATTCATATGCCCGTTTCCTTGACCTGAAATCCCAACATGTATGTAGGGAAGATGTGTGCGGAATTATCAACCTGTACGTCATCACCAATACCAAGTTTACGCGTTCAGCTCAAAAGTACGCAGAATGCACCGGCATCAACTTACTGAGTTGGAATTACCCAAAAAACAACAACCTGCAACGACGCATCGAAAAGTTGGGATTGTATCCAGTTACGGTACTCACACATCTCAACAACAACCAAAAACAACAACTTCTTGAAAAGGGGGTTATACTCTGCTCTGAGATTGTTCGTAAACCACATCATCTTCGTGCCCTTTCTCTGTCAGGCAAAAAATTTGATGCAGTTATGCACGAAGCAATGTGTCTTTGTGGTTCATAACCAAAATTTTGACAAATATTGCCATAATTAGCACAGTTTGATGGCTTTATATCGTCATTTTGACTCTGGTGTTATAATCTGTGGGAACTTGTACTATCTATACGAAGCTCAACGTGGCGAAAAATATGGACAAAAGGAATTCCTTCTAGCCATATTTTTCGCTATAGAGTTTTAAACAAATAGTGTGCACATCATTTGTTAGATATACAAGAAGTTAACAGACTAGAAGTTACGTAACATTCATATATGTCAGAGGAACTAGAAAAGCAAGAGAGTCAAAAAACGGTAGTAGCGTTTATTTCAGGACTTCTCATTGGTGGGCTTCTCGTATGGGTATTCTCATCTTCACCTGAACAGGTGGAAGCACCAGATGTAATGGACGATTCAGACACTGAACAACCAGCGTCTGATGGAAACAACACATCAAATGAAGCAGCAGTAAGTGGTGCAACGAATAACAACGCATCAAACAACACTGTAGAAGTGGGTGACGGTTCAATTACTGTTAATGATCAACCAGCAGGTAATTCTGTTGCAATCAGCAACCTTGAACTACCAACAGAAGCAGGTTGGATTGGAGTTCAAGAAGTAATTGATGGTGTACCGGGAAACATTCTTGGAGCAGCACGATATAGCGTTGAAGAAGGGCTTATTCCAACTTCAATCGAACTCGTTCGTGGTACAACTGCAGGTGGTGTTTACAATGTAATCTTCTTCACTAATTTTGGTGACAAAGGATTTGACCTTTCTGAAGACACCCTTATTGAAGGAATTTCAACAACATTTAGCGCTCGCTAATAAAGATTATGTTTACAAAAAGCCTCAATGTATGAGGCTTTTTGTTTTATCTATTTATAAAGTGATATACTAAATGTAGGTTCTACAAAAGGAGAACAACTATGTTCATTTACTCTGCTGTCTTTTTTATGGGGATGGCTTTTATTTCGTTTGAGTGTGCAAAAAAACTTCCAAATAAGCTATTTGCTAACATTTCGCAAGACTTGATTGACATAGAGAAGTTAATTCTCAAACATCCAATTCTTACAGTGGCAATCACAGTCATTACCATGACCGTAACGCTTGTCGCCATTGGCTATGTAATTGAGTTTGGTCTTTTTCAAGTTCTGTATACAGTACTTATGTTGGGAGTGGCATTTGTGGTTTTGAAAACACTACTGCAAGAAGGAACTTCGCTTTCAACTCAAACCAGCATATTGGTGTCAGCTTCTTTGGTTTCGTTTCTTGGAGTAACACATATACTGCAACCGAGTTGGGTTGTGAGCAACGTGATAGCAATTCTTGTTGCAGGTTTTGTAATAAGACTGCTTTCGAGCATACCCCTTAAACTTATACTCGTATTTTTCATCGCAACATTTATCTACGATGTTATAAACGTCTATGGTACCGGGTTCATGGTTCAAACCGCCACTGCTATGATTGCAACAGAGATACCGGGACCAATACTCAGAGCACCAAGCTCATTTAGTGTCTTAGCGTTACGTGATAATACAGGTCTAATACTTGGTGCAGGTGACATCATAATACCGGGTATTATTGTTCTAAAGGGAATGCTGGCAGGTTACAAAGTACCAATGGTTCATGCATACATGGTAGGTTTAGCCCTTGCTTTTTATGTCAACTATCTTACTCAAATGCCTGTTCCTGCACTTATCACACTTGTTCCTATAACACTGGTTACATACTTTGCCTGTGTGCGAGTTGAAGCATACCGCTTAACTCGAATTGGCTAAATATAAAGCTGGGTTACGACCCAGCTTTGTTTTTCCTAACAATGGTATACTTGAAGACATGGCAGAATATATCAAAAAATATAACCCTAACAGAAGCGCTGATTGGAACTATGGAGGACCCAAGTGGAAGTTGTCACGCTCTAAAATAGACTTCTTCATTGAATGTCCACGTTGTTTTTATCTTGATAACAAGCTTGGTACCAAAAGACCTGGATTTCCATCATTCAATCTCAACATAGCTGTTGATGAACTGTTTAAGAAAGAATTTGACTATTTTAGAAAAGAGCAAAAGTCACATCCAATAATGGAGAAATACGGTGTGGATGCAGTTCCCTTTGAACACAAAGACCTTGAGACATGGCGTGACACCTTTGTTGGTATTATGCATACCCATCCTCAAACAGGACTTATCGTTTCTGGAGGGGTCGACGATGTGTGGGTAAAACCAGATGGAAAGCTCATAATTGTGGACTATAAATCGACTTCTAAAGCTGGTTCTATTGTTGAACTTTCTGATAGCTCATGGGATCAACAATACAAACGACAACTCGGCGTGTATAAGTGGCTTCTTGAACAGAATGGTTTTGAAGTAGATGACACTGGATACCTTGTCTACGCAAACGCAAGCAAAGAAGAACCAAATTTCGATGATAAGCTTGTATTTGAGACAACACTTGTCTCGGTACCACTTGAAACTGATTGGATAGAACCAACACTCCTTGAAATAAAAGCATGTCTTGATAAAGACACATTCCCAGCAAGTGGTGAGAATTGCGAATTTTGTCCATACCGTGAGGCGTGTGGCAAAAAACTGCAAGCCATTCATGCAAAAAATAAAAAATAGTATGTTTAGTGACAAAGTTAAAGCAGTAGTAAGAAATATCCCAAAAGGGGAGACGATGACGTATTTAGAAGTCGCCAAAAAAACAGGTAATCCAAAGGCAGCACGGGCTGTTGCAAGAGTCATGAGCGCTAATTATGATACTGATATACCATGCCACAGAGTTGTGCGTGCAGACGGCTCATTAGGGGGATATAATAGAGGAGGTGTTACACAGAAAGCAAAAATTCTAACAGAAGAGGGTGCTCTCGTGTAAGCCAAATTAATACAATCTCATATGCGTTATACCTTTGCGATAGAACAAGCCATCAGAGCTGCATCAGTACTGCATCAGGACCAAGTACGGAAAGGATTAATCCCGTACCCGTATATTACGCATCTTATTGCCACCGCAATGATAGTTTCAGATTATCTTGATGATGAGGAAGCTATTGTGGCAGCGCTCCTTCACGATACTCTCAGCGATACCGACTATACTGAGCAAGAAATAATTGAAGACTTCGGTACTGAAGTGCATACAATTGTAACAAGTATCCAAGAACCAAAAGATAAAACTAAAGAAAATCAAAAAGTTTTCTTTAAGAAGTTGAAAAACGCTCCTGAAAAAGCACTCATAGTGCTTGCAGGCGAAAAGATTCATAATATGCGTTGTATTGTAGAAGAGTACTATGACGACCCAAGTAGATTCGTGGCTGATTTTGGTACAAATTTGGACTTACGCTTGTTTTACTATCAGGAGTTAAGTAACGCGCTCAACAGAAAATTAGACAATGCTATACTTGCAGAGTTTAACGATGTTTTCACTGAATACAAAAACTTTTTGAATCATGTCCAAGAAAAAACAGAAACCTACTAATCAAATAAGAAAAGTAAAGTCGTACAAAAGCATTACTGAGTACCACATGCCCAGTAATGGGCTTACCATACTTCATGAAGAACGAAAAGGAACAAATGTAATAACAAGTCACATCGTATATAAAGTTGGCGCACGAGACGAAAATCGCGGGGAGACAGGAATCGCTCATATGCTTGAACATATGCTCTTTAAACCAACAAAGTTTGATATAAAACGAAAAACAGACTCTGGTTCAATGAAGTTTGAGCGAGATACAGGCATCATCCTAAATGCAACTACATGGAAGGATAGGACACATTACTTTTTTTCATATCCAAAAGAATACTTTGAAAGACCGCTCCAAACTGCAGCTGAGCAAATGTATGGGGTTGTTCTAAATGACAAGGAATTTCAACCAGAGCGGACTAACGTCCTTAGTGAATACGACATGCACGCAGGCGATCCAGAATTTGCTCTTTCAGTTGACATGGTAAGCACCGCCTTCCAATCGCACCCATACGGCCATGAAACCATCGGCTACAGAGAAGATATCGAAAATTACACAGTGGATAAACTTCAACGCTTTTATGACAAATACTACGCAACCAACAATGCAACACTTATAATCATCGGGGACATCGGTGAGAGATTAATGAAAAAGTATGTGGAAAAGCACTTTGCATCACTTAAGCCGTCAAAAACATTTGAGCCGAGGATAGAAATTACTGAACCAATACAAGAAGGCAAAAGAGAGATATCTATTACCCGTGATTCAAGTCAGCTACTTCTAGCCATTGGAGTTAAGCATGACGGCTTTCCATCACCTTCTTGGTATAAGACTGCTGTTCTTTTTGAAATACTCGCTGGAGGCGAAGATTCAATATTCCATAAAAAACTTGTAGACACAGGGAAGATAAGCTCTGTAGATGAAATGATAGAACCGATGTTTGATAGAAACCTTGGAATACTATTTTTTAAACTAAACAAGACACAAAACCACGAAAAGACTTTTGAGCAGGCAATAAAACTTATTCACGGTCTTGACGAAAAAGATATAAACCCGTATCTCAAAAAATTAATACCGAAGATGAAGCGCCAGGAGCGTCTTTCTCGTGAAGGAAGTCTCAAGTTTAGTTATGCACTGGTAGAATACGTTGCAGCGTCTGCATGGGAAGAGATATTTAATGTTGAAACAAAGCTAAAAGAATTAACATCAAAAGATATTGTACAGCATGCAAAATTGCTTTTTAGTGATAACAACATGACTGTTGGAAAATACCACGGAACTCAAAAATAGTATGAACAAACACACACACGAAAACATTAGAATCGTTAAAAGAAAGGGTGTAGGTGTCACAACACTCATGTCTTCGACGTATATCTTGTCGCCATGGAATGCACACACTGAATGTGTACTTGAAGTCTATACTGAACTACTTATGCGTGGGGCAGGAAAGTACTCAAGGGCGCAATTTCAAGACGCGCTTGGTTTGCTCGGAAGCGCCATTGGGATAAGCGAATCGGATGGTAGGTTCACTATTACAGTAAGTGCTCTTGATGAGAATATTCCAAAAACACTCTCACTACTTAAAACTTTGCTTAGAAAACCATCATTTTCAATCAAAGAATTCAAAAATACAAAACAATACCTCAATAACCAACTCGATATCCTCAAAGAAGATGCGCGGTATCTTGCTGAACAACAGTTTACCAAGTTAGTGTACGACAAAAGAGACCCGCGATACCGAAACGATATCACTGTCTTACAAAAAGAGCTTAGGAACGTATCGCTTAATGAAATAAAGAAGCTTCATAATTTGATTATGGAGAATAATTCTTGGGTTCACACTATTGGAGGACATGGAACTGCAATTGAAGCTGTGAAAAAGTTTGTTATAAAAGAGTATGGAAAGTACATAGCTTCTGAAACTCCGTATATTTCAAAAGCTAAATCAAAAGCAATTGCTCTTACTCATATCCCGAGCAAAGCAAATATTGAGTTTTCACTTGGGTACCAGACTGAAGTGTCTTTTGAAAGCAAGGATTATCCAGCGCTTCTATTTGGCCTCTCGGTTCTGGGAATACCAGGAGGTTTTAGTGGAAGACTTATGAGTACTGTACGAGAAAAGGAAGGTCTGACATATAGCATCTATCTCTTTGCAGATATGATTGATAAATTTGAACCAATCACCATACGAACATATACATTCTTTGCGCCGAAAGATACAAAGAAGGGGCTACTATCAACTCTTGCGCAAGTCGATACAATCGTAAAAAAGGGAATAACGGAAGATGAACTCAAGCGGTTTAAATCAATTCTCCATACACGAAATTCACTTACAAACGATGCACTTACCAAGCTTATGGCAAAAGTGCACTCACATCTCTGTTCGAACATCTCTGAAGACGAATATGCGCTTTTTGAGCAAGCAATACAGAAACTATCAGTAAATGACGTGAACGATGCACTCAACGAACATCTCGATTCTGCAAAGTTCTCAATCGCTGGTGCTGGACCAATCAAGATGGTTGAAAAAGATATCAAGGCGCTTCAGTAGAAATTGCTTGTTTTACTCATTCTATATGTAACAATAGCAACATGAATTTACTATTACTTGGACTTACGCTTGGAACATCAGGAAAGCTTGTGCTTGGACTTGCTGTACTCCGTGCGCATATGCACATTGTTCATGAACACAAAATTGATGGTGTAGTCCTTCAAGCGATGACCCGAGAACGCTATGTAACGCTTCTTGGTCTCGCACTTATCCTTGTTGGATATATTCTTGAAGTGATGTTTTATAGCTCTGCAACTGATTTCCTTACGTGTGTCGGTCCAGAATGTGTAGCTGCAGTAAATGCGGTCTTCAATAATTAACTCCTAGCGTGGAGCTAAAATATCTTGTATAGTGCTTTTTAATTATGTCGGGAAACGAAATACGCAAGAAATACTTAGAGTTCATGAAAGAAAAGGGACACACGATTATCCCTTCTTCTGCGCTTGTGCCAGACAACGACCCTACCACACTCTTTACCGGCAGTGGCATGCAACCGCTTGTGCCATATCTGATGGGAGAAACGCACCCCGAAGGTACGCGACTTGTTGATTCACAAAAATGTTTTCGTGCGGAAGATATTGATGAAGTGGGCGATAATCGGCACACCACTTTCTTTGAAATGCTAGGAAACTGGTCGCTTGGTGACTATTTTAAAGATGAGCAGATTACTTGGATGTTCGAATTCTTAACAAAAGAAATAGGACTCAATCCGGAAAAACTGTATGTGACTGCATTTATTGGTGACGAGGAGAATAATGTCCCAAAAGATACACGTTCAGTTGAGCTTTGGCAGGAACTTTTTGATAAAGAAGGAGTTAGTCACGCTGTTGCAGATGTTGGTTCAGAAGAAGACGGCTACGCTCGTGGCATGCAAGAGGGTGAGCGAATCTTTTACTATGACGCTAAGAAAAACTGGTGGTCTCGTGCTGGCGCACCAGAAAAAATGCCTGTTGGAGAAATTGGTGGCCCAGACACTGAAATGTTTTATGACTTTGGAACAGAACACGACATATCTTATGGCAAACACTGTCATCCAAACTGTGATTGCGGACGTTTTATTGAAATTGGGAATAATGTTTTTATGGAATACATCAAGACCGAAAATGGTTTTGACAAGCTTCCAAAACAAAACGTCGACTTTGGAGGAGGACTTGAACGTATCGCTGCTGCAGCAAATAATCTATCGGATGTATTTAAGCTCGATCTTCTCAATTCAGTAGTAGAAAAAATTCAAGAGCTTTCTCATACTCAGTATGAAGATAACACTGAAGCGTATCGAATCGTCACCGACCACATACGTGGTGCAGCTTTTATGATTGGTGATGGTGTATTTCCAAGTAACACAGAACAAGGCTATTTTGTTCGTAGATTACTTCGGCGCGCAGTGAGATATGCAGATGTTATTGGTATCCCTCAGGGGGAGCTTAAAACTTTGGCACGTACAGTCATAGATACCTACAAGGACCATTACGCTAACCTCGAGTCTGTTAGCGAACAAATTACCACCACTATTAATGCTGAAGAAGAACAGTTTAGAAAAACACTCGAAAATGGACTTAAGCAGTTCAACAAAGTTGCACTTCAGGTACACGTACAAACCAAAGAAGTTGACGGAAAAAAAGTCATAGACAAAACTGTGCAACCGGAAACAAAAAAAGCAATAAGTGCTCAAAATGCTTTTGACCTCTTTACGACATATGGCTTCCCAATTGAGCTAACTGTTGAAATCGCAAAGGAAAAGGGACTCGTCGTTGACACAAAAGGTTTTGAAAAACTCATGCATGAACACAAAGAGAAGTCACGAGCTGGTGCCGAGCAAAAATTTAAAGGTGGACTTGCAGACAGTTCTGAAAAAGTTGTTATGTACCACACTGCAACACACCTTCTTCTTGCAGGACTTAGAAAAGAACTTGGTGACCATGTACACCAAGCTGGGTCAAATATTACTGCAGAACGTCTCCGTTTTGACTTTACCCATGATGAAAAATTAGAAAAGGATGTGCTTGAGCGAGTAGAGGAGTATGTGAACGATGCTATAGCAAAAGGTGCTAAAGTTACTATTGAAACCATTCCTAAGGAAGAAGCACAAAAGGACGAAACTATCGAAGGAAGCTTTTGGGACAGATATCCAGACACAGTTAAGGTATACACAATTACTGACGATGACGGCACCGTATACTCTCGAGAGCTTTGCGGTGGTCCTCATGTAGAAGATACAGGAAATATTGAGGGAACATTCAAAATCAAAAAAGAAGAGTCTTCAGCAAGAGGAATACGGCGAATAAAGGCAGTTCTTATATAAACAACTAAGTAACTGCATTTCACGGCTAAAAACGTTATAATTAAGGTAATGCTATTTTTTGGTTCGAAAGACGAATCTGTTTCGTATGGCCTTCTTATTGATGTTTCATCAGGCTCAATAGGTATTGGGATTGTTGAATCGAACAAATCAAAAGACTTGCCGAAATTGATATACGCTGACCGCACAAACCTAAGAGTTATAGATAAAGTAGAAGATTTGGGTGGACAATTAAGGCGAGCTCGAGAGGCCCTGCTTGCTTCCGCACTCACTTTTTCACACGAAGGTATTTCAGAACTTAAAAGCTACAATCCAAAAGCGCGCATAACCAAAATATTTGTAACCTGCTCATCTCCATGGGCACATACAGTAGCTCGTTCTGTGCAGTATACTGATGACGAACCGTTTAAAGTCACAAAAAATGTCATCGACGACCTTATACAAACAGCGGAGAAAGAGATACTCCTTCATGTAACAGCTCAAACAGAACTAGGCAAACAGAACTTTGAGGTTGTTGAAAACGCCACTGTAGATATTTCAATAAACGACTACATAGTTACCAACCCTTTTGGACTGAGTGGTAAACAACTAAGTCTTTCACATATTGCAGGTCTCATTCCTAAAGACTTATTATCAAGTGTTGAAGAGGTTCAAGAAAAATTGTTCAAAGATACTGAACTTCGTGCTCATACCTATATGCTTGTAATGTATTGTGTTATGCGTGATATTTTCCCAACAATACATTCATCGTGTATTGTCGATGTCACCGGTGAAGCAACAGAGTTTGGCATCGTAGAGCAAAATTTACTGATTGATAATGTGTTCATACAGCACGGCACAAGCTCCGTTATCAGAAACGCTGCTAAGAAACTAAAAACTCCTGAAGTTGATATCCGAAATCAACTTATTTCATATAATGAAACTGTAAACCCTGTACTCAAAGATGAGATAAAAGAGTATCAAAAACAACTTGTATCAGCTATTACACAAATTTTGCAAAATAGAACTTTGCCAAATGACATTATTGTCACAAGTCATAGTCCGTTTACACAAACATGTAAACAAATTATTGAAGACGCACTTTCTCAAGCATCAAGTGAAAAACATAAAGTTATCACTATCGAGAAAAATTTGATTGAACAAATTTCAGAAGGTACTGAACATGATGCGTATTTAGCAATAAGTGCACGATTTTTCCACAAATTACATGGATGTGCTGATATGCAAGAAGAATAAGGGTATATAATAGTTATATGCCACAGAAAAAATGGAACTTGCAGGATATTAGACCTGCTGGCTCCAAACGTAAACAAATTTCTTCAAAACCAATCATGGAAGGCGAGGTGGTTTCGGTTCAGACTTCAAAACAAAGTGCGCCTATGGGTGAAATGCCTGTTCGTAGACAAGCTTCTGAAGAAATCGATCCAGACATAGCTTCTATTGAAGTTGTTGATGGTAAAAGTGCCAGAACAAAACGTACCATCCTTACAATTGTCCTCGCAACCATTATTATTGCAGTAGCAATTGGAGCTAATATGTTGCTTGGAGGTGCTGAAGTGAAAATTGAACCACGTTCTAAGGAAATTTCTGTACAATCAGAATTCACTGCATCAATTTCACCTAAAACAGATACGCTCGGATATGAACTCCTTTCACTTGAAAGTGTTGCTGAGAAACAAGTAAAAGCAACTGGTATTGAAGAAGTCTCAGACCATGCAACTGGTAAAGTATTTGTATACAACACAGCAAATCCTTCTCCTCAGCGCCTTATCACCAATACACGGTTTGAGTCACCAGATGGGCTTATCTTCAGGATTAAAGATTCTATTGAGGTTCCAGGAATTACAAAAGATGCAGATGGTAACGTAATTCCAGGCCAAGTAGTCGCTGAGGTATTTGCTGACGGACCAGGTGAGCAATACAATATCGGTCCTGCACGGTTCACGGTACCAGGTCTTAAAGGAACTGCACAATTTGACACAATCTATGCTGAGTCAACAAGCGGTTTTGAAGGTGGTTTTGAAGGTGAGCGATACATTATTGAAGAATCTGAACTACAAATAGCTCAACAAGAACTGCATACCCAGCTTCGAAACGAGTTACTTGAACAATTGCAAAATCAGATTCCAAATGGGTTTGTTGTATACCAAGACTCAGTCACGTTCACTTTTGAATCGCTTCCAGCAACAGAATATGGCAATGAACTAGCTACAATCAAGGAAAAAGCACGACTTCACGTTCCAATGTTCCTCGAAAGTGAATATGCATCATATCTCGCAGAACTAAGTATTCCAGACTATAAGGGTGAGAGCGTGTTTATTGAAAACCCTCATACAATTACCTTTACATACAATGATGAATTGACGTATCAGACTGATATTTCAACCCTTGAGGAGTTAGAGTTTACGCTCAAAGGAATTACTACCCTTGTATGGGAGTTCGATCCAGAAAAACTGAAGGCTGATCTTGCGGGAAGAAAGGATAAAGAAACTGCGCAAGTATTTGCGACCTATCCAGCCATTGAACACGCAACAACAGAACTTCGACCATTTTGGTCTTCTACATTCCCAGAAAATACAGATAACATTGTCATAACTACTGTGGTCGAATAGTGACTATTACGATATACTTACTGTATTAAAGTTTCTGTATTTAAATAAGTATGTTTATAACACGGATAAAAAGTGTTGACGTATTTAATAACATCTGCTAAACTCATGCACGTTTGATGGAGGATAAATCAGACAAAGATAATCTCGTCTATGGCACCGTAGAGGAGGCGCTCCCAAATGCGCTTTTTCGCGTTGTACTGGATGGAGAAGAGGAACCTGTTCTAGCATATCTTGCAGGAAAAATGCGAAAATTTAGAATTCGTGTTTTGGTTGGGGATAGGGTAGGTGTGGTTCCTGAACCGTATGGCGGCAAAGCCCGAATTACAAAAAGACTTTAAATATGAAAGTTAGATCATCAGTTAAAAAAATTAGCCCAGATGACAAAATCGTACGAAGACGAGGGCGAATTTACGTTATAAATAAGAAGAAGCCGCGAAATAAGCAACGACAAGGATAAATATGAGAATCTCAGGTATTACAATCCCAGACGCTAAGCGTCTAGAATATGGGCTTACTGCTGTTTACGGCATAGGTCACTCTCGTGCAAAGGCTATTCTTGATGAACTTAATATTAAGCATGACAAGAAAGTAACAGAATTGAGCACTGAAGAAGAAAACGCAATTCGAGAAAAAGTTGAGTCATTTACTATTGAAGGAGAGCTTAAGCGTGAAGTGTCTGCAAACGTTAAGCGACTCAAAGACGTACAGTCATATAGAGGTAAGCGACATGCACTGAGACTTCCAGCACGCGGTCAACGAACAAAGACCAACGCGCGTACTCTTAAAGGCGTCAAAAAGACTATGGGTTCAGGTCGTAGGAAGCTTGAAAAGACCTAAAATAATGAATTGTATTCAATAATCACGTATGGGTAAGAAAAGAATTATTAAAAAAGGAGGTGGAGATGCAAACGCACAGTCGCGGGCTCTTACACGTATCCCGAAGAAAAAAGTTGCTACTGGAATCCTTAACATTCTTGCAACGTTCAACAACACTATGCTCACACTTTGCGACAGCAAGGGTAATACGCTCATTGCTGCCTCAAGTGGTGCGCTTGGATTTAAGGGTTCTCGTAAGAGTACACCTTTTGCTGCTGCGAAAGTAGGCGAAGTGATTGGTGAAAAAGCAAACCAAATGAATATGAAAGAAGCAACAGTAATTATTCGTGGAATCGGAGCAGGACGCGAATCAGCACTTCGTAGCTTTGCTGGTACAGGAATTGCTATAACAAAAATTACTGATATGACACCAGTTCCTCATAATGGTCCACGAGCGCCAAAACCACGTCGTGTGTAATGTAAGTGTAGTTAATATTTTATTATGATAATCGGTCCAAAATACAAAATAGCAAAACGACTCGGAGCACCAATCTTTGAGAAAACACAAACTCAAAAGTTTGCACTCTCTGAAGCACGAGGTGCACGAACCAACAGAAAGCGTCCGGGCATGATGTCTGACTACAAACGTCAGCTCATCGAGAAACAAAAAATGCGATTTACGTATGGTGTTTCTGAAAAGCAACTACGACGATATGTAAAGGAAGCGTTCTCACAAAGCCACCAACCAATCAGTATCTTGATTGCACGTCTTGAATCACGACTTGATAATGTTGTGTACCGACTAGGTCTTGCAAAGACGAGGCGTTTAGCTCGTCAAATGGTCTCACATGGACACATTTATGTTAACGGACGACGTCTAAACATTCCTTCACACAAAGTTCGAATTGGTGACAAAATTACTGTAAAGGAAAGCAGTAAAGAATCTCCGCTCTTTACATCACTCAAAGAAACTCTTCCTACATATGTAGCACCAAACTGGCTTACTTTAGACTCAAAAAACCTTTCGGGCGAGAAGAAGTCAGAACCGGTATATGAACCATCTGAAACTCTGTTTGATCCACAGCAAGTCCTTGAGTATTACAGTCGATAATTAATCATTAATAACGTAATTATGCTTGAAACAAACGTAGCACTACCATCAAAACCACGAGTAATCAAAGAGGAAGATTTCTCTGGTGTGTTTGAGATTGATGGACTTTATCCAGGATATGGTCATACTCTTGGAAATTCACTTCGAAGAATTATTCTTTCTTCACTTCCTGGTTCTGCAATTACACAGGTGAAAATTGATGGTGCTGAACATGAGTTTTCAACACTTACTGGTGTCAAAGAAGATGTAATTACCATTCTTCTTAACCTTAAGCGTGTTCGAATTGAAATGAATTCAGACACTCCGCTTACTATGAATCTGAAAGTTTCAGGAGGAAAAGTGGTAACAGCAGGTGACATAGAAGCACCAAGTCAGATTACGATTCTTAATCCAGAACAACCGATTGCAGAAATCACAAACAAGTCTACGACGCTTTCAATTGAATGTACTGTTGAGCAAGGTCTTGGCTACGTACCACGAGAAGTGCATCAAAAAGATAAAGTAGACATTGGAACTATTGCACTTGATGCAGTATTTACACCGATTCGCCGAGTAAACTACGAAGTTGAGAACATGCGTGTTGGTGACCGAACAGACTACAACCGACTTCGATTCTTTATTGAGACTGATGGCACACTCACACCACGTGAGGCACTTGAAGACTCTATTGAAGTGATGATTCATCAACTCAAGGCAATTATTGGTTTCCAAGACACTGTTGAAAAAGAAGAGGAGACTGAAACAAAAGATGCTGAAATCGAAACAGAAGCAGAAGAAGAGGTGGATAACGATGTTCTCAAGACACGTATTGAAACGCTTGATCTTAGTACACGTACACTAAACTCACTGGAAAATGCAAATATCCGTACCGTAGGTGGGCTTGTACGCAAGAAGCGAGATGATGTACTTTCCCTTGAAGGAATGGGACCAAAGGGTCTTGATGAAATCGAAGATGTTCTTAAGGGAATGAAAATTTCATTTAAAGAATAAGTAAATTACCATGCGACACCACAATCAAAACAGAACACTAGGACGACCAACGCGCCAGCGAACGGCTCTTCTACGTGGTCTCGCTCTCTCACTTATAGAGCACGGCAAAATTCAGACCACTGAAGCTAAGGCAAAGGAGCTTCGTCCATACGTTGAGAAAATCATAACTAAAGCAAAGAACGATACAGTTGCGTCAAGACGCCTTGTTTCAAGCACATTAGGTGAACCGGATGCACGTCTCGTCACAAAACTCTTTACTGAAATAGCGAAAGGCTACGAAGGACGAGAAGGTGGGTATACACGTATCATCAAAATGGGTGAAACAAAAGCAGGAAGACGTGAAGCAATAATTGAGCTGGTATAAGTATTTGAATATGGAAAACGTAGAAAAAACAGAATACATCATCGATGCAAAAGGAAAGAGGCTTGGTCGTGTAGCGACTGAAGCAGCTTCAGTACTCCTTGGTAAAAACTCTACAAGCTTCATGAAGAATGAAGTGGTGCCAGTTACGGTAAAAATTCAAAACGCTGGTCAGCTTGATATTACAGAAAAGCGAGCAGAGGAAGAATTTCAACGATACACTGGATATCCAGGAGGACGACGAGTAGAAACACTTGGACACCTTCGAGATAGACGAGGTATTGAGGAAGTGGTACGTCGTGTTGTTGCGGGAATGATTCCTAAAAACAAGCTTCATGACCCACGACTTAAAAATCTAGAAGTAACCGAGTAATTAATTTATTATGGCAACATCAGCATACATCGAAGGCATCGGACGACGAAAAACTGCATCTGCACGTGTGCGTATTACACCTGCAAAAGAGCAGAAAATCATAGTAAACGAAAAGCCTCTTGCAGAATATTTTGCATCAGAAGCACTTCAAAAGAACATCCTCGATGTTCTCGAGACACCAGACGCTGGTATCGATACTTATGAAATTAGCGTAAAAGTACACGGAAGTGGCCTTTCAGCACAATCAGATGCAATCAAACTCGGTATTGCACGTGCGCTCGTAAAAGAAAAAGCTGACCGACGAGGTGTACTTAAGGAAGAAGGATACCTTAAGCGAGATCCACGTTCTGTGGAGCGAAAGAAGTTTGGTCTTCGGAAAGCTCGAAAGCGCCCAGCTTGGTCAAAACGTTAAGAAAAATGCCGCCTGCGCGGCATTTTTTAGTTTTGACAAGCGGAGCGATGTGTTTGCTATTCCTAATGCAAACACGAGCGAGCTCGGGCAGGAGCCACTTGAGAACGAAGTGAACTAGTGAGCTGACGCCAAAGCGATACCGAATATTTTACTTAGCAACTTGACCCCTAAACGATCATGGTTGTTGCGAGCTACTGAACAACACTGAAGCAGTAAATGTATCAAGCAAAGAAAAAACCGGCCGGAGCCGGTTTTTTCTTTGTCATCAGATTTCTACAAGAGCAACCTGACAACGTACATTTAACGTAAAGCTAAATGTAGATACATTGTACTCCCGAGAGTGGGTGTGTAAACATTGACACAACAAATTTTTGTTTTTGAATTTTTACTTTGTATATTGTAAGATAAAATTGTAAATAATTTTGACAAAAATAAAATTCGACTTTATAATGCCACAGCTATGGTAGATAATATTCAAGATTTTGATGATTCTGATGTAGTGATGGAACCCGAATCATCTGATGAAACTACGGACATGGAAATAGATGAAACTGAAGGGAACCTACAAGACAAAATAAAGAAACTACAGAAGAAACTTAAAGAGTGCGACGAGGAAAAAAGAAATCACCTCGAAGAATTACAGCGCACAAAAGCAGATTTTCTTAATAGTAAACGACGACTTGAGGAACAGCTACAAAGAGACAAAGAACGAGCTAAAGACTCGATTTTAGAAGAATTACTTACCCTGACTGACAGCTTTGACGCTGCTGTAGGAAACAAGGAAGTTTGGGAAAGTATTGATGAAAATTGGCGCAAGGGAGTCGAAGCGATACAGTCAAAACTTCACGCAATCCTCACACAAAATGGTGTAGAAGAAGTGAATCCAGAAGGACAGCCCTTCAATCCAGAAGCACAGGAAGCCGTTGGAAATGAAGAAGTGAGTGACGATGAACAGATTGATGTGGTTATAACAGTAGTACAGAAAGGGTATAAACGAGGAGAGACAGTTTTACGACCCGCTCGAGTAATAGTAGGAGTTAAATAAATTATTAATACAACGTAACTAAAAACAATATGTCAAAAATTCTTGGAATAGACTTAGGAACAACAAACTCAGCGATGGCTATCATCGAAGGGGGTGAACCAACCGTGCTTGAGAATGCTGAAGGAAACCGAACCACTCCGTCAATTGTTGCAATCTCAAAGACAGGTGAGCGACTTGTGGGACAAATTGCAAAACGTCAAGCAGTTACTAATCCACAAAACACCATCTACGGCATCAAACGCTTCATGGGTCATAACTTTGAAGACAAGGCGGTGCAAAGTGACAAAGAAATCGTGCCGTATGAGGTAAAGAAAGGAGAAGACGGAGGTGTTATGGTGCACCTTGGTGAGAAAGATATGCGCCCCGAAGAGGTATCAGCAATGATTCTTTCAAAGCTCAAGGCAGACGCTGAAAGTAAAATTGGTGAAAAAATAACAGAAGCGGTGATTACGGTACCAGCGTACTTTAATGACGCACAACGAAAAGCAACACAAGATGCAGGAAAGATTGCCGGGCTTGAGGTAAAACGCATCATCAACGAACCAACAGCAGCTGCTCTTGCGTACGGCTTTAACAAAAAGAAAGACGAGAAGATTGTCGTATACGACTTCGGTGGAGGAACATTTGACGTGACGGTACTTGAAGTAGGAGATGACGTTATTGAAGTACAGTCTACCGACGGAGACTCACACATGGGAGGCAGGGACATCGACCAGCAAATCGTAAAATTCCTTATTGAAGAGTTTAAGAAAGCAGAAGGGATTGACCTCAGCAAGGACAAGCTTGCACTGCAACGCCTCGATGATGCAGCAGAAAAAGCAAAGCTTGAACTCTCTACAAGTGGAGAAACGGATATCAACATTCCATTCATCTCACAAGGTTCTGAAGGACCTGCGCACATGGACGTAAAACTCACACGTGCAAAGCTTGAAGAACTTGCACGTGAGTTTGTAGACCGTTCTATTGAAATCACCAAGCGAGCTATCGAGGCCTCATCACTCAGTAAAGAGGAGATTGATGAAATTATCCTTGTAGGCGGGCAAACTCGAATGCCACTAGTGGTAAACGCAGTAAAGGAACTTTTTGGTAAAGAACCAAACAAGAGCGTTAATCCAGACGAAGTGGTAGCGCTCGGAGCTGCTATTCA
>Ga0181593_10001124_pt1 | contig 23980 bp, 21 predicted proteins | sample 071ome_19_FD_133756 | JGI IMG/M metagenome (GOLD analysis project Ga0181593, IMG submission 133756) | Coastal salt marsh microbial communities from the Groves Creek Marsh, Skidaway Island, Georgia - 071413AT metaG (megahit assembly) | ecosystem: Environmental > Aquatic > Marine > Intertidal...
CTGGAAATCAATGCCGGCTACGCCTGGAACCAGTCCGCCAACCCCTTCAGTTTCTTCCCGGGTGTGGCATCCGAGCGTTCAAACATTACCCTGAACTTTTCCTATCCCATTTTTGCCGGTGGCCTGAACAGTGCCCGCAAGCGTCAGGCGTATTACACACGCGACGCCAGTGAAGAAGCATTGATGAAAACCCGCCGCGACATTACCCAGAGCACCCGCAACAGCTATCGCAGTGTTGAAACCGATGTGCTGGCGGTGCAGGCCCGGGCCCAGGCTATTATTTCTGCGGAAAGCGCCCTTGAAGCTACTGAAGTGGGGGCAGAAGTGGGCACCCGTAACGTGGTTGACGTGGTGCTGGCCCAACGCACCCTGTTCCAGGCCCGTCGTGATTACGCCAACGCCCGATACAACTACATCATCAACACGCTTAACCTGAAACAGTCAGCAGGCGTACTTAGCCCCCAGGACATCATCGACCTGAACAACTGGCTGCAGTAAACGTGGCCGTCAGCGAGCTGCTGAAGCCAGCAGTTCGCTGATGATGGCCAGATTACGGTCAACCGCGCCCTGGTTGGCCTTTACCACCCTTGATGCAGCGTCCCCCATGGTCCGACACAGGGCCGGTTCCTCAAGCAGGGTTTTCACGGTAGCGGCAAGACCATCTTCGTTTGTCACCACGGTCATGCCGCCTGCCTCCTGCAGAGCTTCACTCACCGCCTGGAAATTGAACAGTGAAGGTCCGGTGATCACCGGCAGCCCCAGGGCAGCCGGCTCGATAATGCTCTGGCACCCGGTGTCCACCAGCGACCCGCCAACAAAAGCCACATCCGCCAGTCCGTAAAAATAAGCCATTTCACCCATGGTATCGCCCAGCAGTACCTGGTGCTCCTGTTCCACAACCTGTCCCTGGCTGCGGCGAACAGCCTTCAATCCATGTTCACTGATCAGTGTGTATACATTATTGAAACGCTCCGGATGGCGGGGAACCAGCACCAGTAGCAATTCCGGGTGAGACAGCTGCAGCAGGCGGTAGGCTTCCAGCACCTTGTGATCTTCAACCACACCATCCAGCACCCGGGTACTGGCGGCGATGAGTACCGGCCTGCCGCCAAGAGTCGCCTTGTCCCGCCGGGCCTGATCCAGCTGAACCTTGTCCAGATCCATGTCGTATTTGAGGTTGCCGGTCACGACCACCCGCGGTTCAGGCAGACCGAGATTTTGCAGCCGCTTGCTGTCAGCTTCGGACTGGGTGCTGACTCGATCGAGCTCAGCCAGCATATGTTTTACCAGTGGGTTGAACCTGGCATAGCCAGCCTCTGATTTCTCTGATAGCCGGGCACTGGCCACAAAAGTCCGGATACCACGACGCTTGCAGGCATGTATCAGGTTTGGCCAAAGCTCGGTTTCCATAATCACCAGGACCCTCGGCTGCCAGTGATTCAGAAACCGGTTAACCGCACCAGGCAGGTCATAGGGCAAATATACATGGTCGATTCGATCCTCTGATAACGCCATGACCCTGGCTGAACCGGTTGGCGTCATTGTGGTGACCAAAATTCGCAGGGCTGCGTCCTGACCAGGCAATTTACGAATCAGTGGCAGCGCTGCATGCACCTCGCCAACGGATACCGCATGGATGATGATATCGATCGGCTTCCGGGCCGGGCCACCATACCAGGCAAAACGCTCAGACCACCGTTTAAGGTAAGCAGGTGCACGAATAGCACGCACGAGCAAGCGGATGACGATGAAGGGTGTCGCCAGGTAAAGTAAGCAGGAATACAAGAATCGGTTCACATTCACCCTGACCGGGATTCACCCGATACTGCCTGTGCCAAGTTGATGCTGATGCCGGTGCATTTCCGCTTTAACCGGCACCTGTTTATACTGTCACGCTTTGTTCACGTGCACAAACATCCAATGGTGCAAACCCTGAAAACTGACGTACTGATCATCGGTGGCGGCATTGCCGGACTCTGGCTATTGAATCGTCTGCGCAATGCAGGATATGCCGCCTGGCTGTTTGAGCAGGACGCCCTGGGTGCCGGTCAGTCCATTGCCAGTCAGGGCATGATTCATGGCGGCATCAAGTATGCCCTGGGTGGTAAACACACCGGTGCCAGCAGCACCATTGCCAACATGCCGGCGCACTGGAAGCAATGTCTGGCAGGAGAAGGAGACGTGGATCTCAGGGGCTGCAACCTGCTGTCTGAATCCTATTACATGTGGCCAAGGGAAAGCCTGCGCTCCCGTCTGAATGCCTTCCTGGGCAGCAAGGCGATTGAAGGACGTGTCAGCACTGTGGCAGCTGCTGATTTTCCTGCGTTTTTCAGGGGCAACATCCAGGGGCCGTTGTACCAGTTGCAGGATATCGTCCTGGATGTCCCCTCCCTGCTGCAAACCCTGGCCAGCCGTTTCCAGGACTGCCTCTACAGGATTAACTGGGATGAAGCACGTCTTGAATCGAATGCCGAAGGAGACATCAGCGGTCTTGCCTTCAGTAATGGCGAGCGTGTTGAAGCCAGTCGTTACATTTTCTGCTGCGGTGGAGGCAACGATACGCTGCTGAAACGCTTCAAACTGGACTGTGCCCCCATGCAGCGCCGCCCTCTGGGCATGCTGATGGTGCAGCATGATATTGAGACGCCCCTGTTTGTACATTGCGTGTCTGAAAAACTGAGTATGACGCCGGAAGTCACTGTTACCAGTCATCGCAACGCCAGCGGCAAACCGGTCTGGTATCTGGGTGGTGAACTGGCCGAACAGGGAGCGCACATGGATGATGAAACGTTGATGGCAGCCGGCAAAAAGAAACTGGCGGAACTCTTTCCCTGGTGCGATTTTTCACAGGCCCACTGGGACACCCTCAGGATTGACCGCGCTGAAGCCCGGCAGCCGGGAGGAAAACGACCTGATGATTTCCATGTCAGCACCCATCATAATTACCTGGTTGCCTGGCCCACCAAGCTGACACTGTCGCCCAACATGGCCAACCATATTCTGGATATGCTGGCCAATTCAGGCGTAAGTCCGACCAGTTTTTCCGACGACAGGACACCGGACTATCTTGACCGGCCAGAGGTTGTCGGCACGCCCTGGGAGGGTCTCTGAGCATGGCCTTTCTCCGAAAGATCAGCGGCACGGATATAGAGGTTTCCGCTCTTGGCCTGGGAACAGTCAAGATCGGACGTGATCAGGGCGTGAAATACCCTGACAGCTTCATCATTCCGGATGACAGGGCGGTATCTGCCCTGCTGGCACAGGCCAGGGAACTGGGGTTAAACCTGATCGACACCGCACCGGCCTACGGTAATAGCGAAGAGCGTCTGGGAAAATTGCTGAAAAACAGGCCGGATTGGGTCATCGCCACCAAGGTGGGTGAGGAGTTCCAGGCAGGGCAATCCAGCTTTGATTTCAGCGCCGAACACACCCGGGCCAGCATAGAGCGTAGCCTGAAACGGCTGAATACCGACTACCTGGATCTGGTCCTGATCCATTCAGACGGCAATGATGAAGACATTCTGATGCACAGCGATTGCGTGGGCATGCTCAAGCAGTGCAAGGATCAGGGAATGATCCGCGCCATCGGCATGTCCACCAAATCCCTTGCCGGTGGCGTCCTTGCAGCATCACTGCTGGATGTGGTCATGATCACCTACAACATGGACCAGCGGGACCAGGCTGTACTCGATTTTGCCTCTGAGCATGGCAAGGGCGTGTTGGTGAAGAAAGGATTGATGAGCGGACATGCAGGCTCCATTGAGGACAGTATGGAGCTCCTGTTCAGGACAAAAGGGATAGATTCGGTAATCGTAGGAACAATCAATCCCGGGCACCTGGCACAAAATGTCCGCCTGGCACGGGAAGTGACCGACGCTGGCTAGGATTTGTCACCCTGGATTTTTTCCACGATCGCCGAGGTGGAACAGTTGTCCAGAAATGACAGGACTTTCACCTCACCGCCATAGGCTTTGACGATATCAGCACCAACCACACCGTCAATACCGTAATCTCCACCCTTGATCAGGCAATCAGGCCTGATCACTTCCAGCAGCGCTTCAGGCGTGTCCTCCGGAAAGGAAACCACCCAATCCACGGATTCAAGACCGGACACCACCGCCATACGCCGTTCTACGGGATTGATAGGGCGCCCCTCACCTTTGAGGCGCCGCACTGAATCATCACCATTGATGGCGACGACCAGGCGGTCTCCGCACTTTCTGGCCTCGGCCAGGTAACCCACATGGCCGGCATGAATAATGTCGAAACAGCCATTGGTGAACACCACTTTTTCACCATGGGCACGGGCATCAGCCACTGCCAGCGCCAATTGCTCACGACTCATGACACCGCGATCAGCACCGCTGTCTCGCTGAACCTCCCGACGCAGTTCAGGACCGCTGACGGCAACAGTACCCAGCCTGGACACGGCAAGGCCCGCTGCGATATTTGACAAGGCAACAGCTTCTGGCAATGGCGTACCAGCAGCCAAGGACGAAGCCAGCACAGAGATAACCGTGTCCCCTGCACCAGTGACATCAAAGACATCACGGGTTCGGGCAGGAATATGCAGTTCGGGTTCATCAAGCCGGATCAGGCTCATGCCGTGCTCACCACGTGTGATCAGCAATGCTTCAAGCTCAAGCTCTGTCAGCAGCTCCCGGCCTTTATCCACCAGTGCTTCTTCGCTGTGACAGGGGCCCTTGATGTGCTCAAACTCCTGCAGGTTGGGTGTCAGAATCGTTGCACCGCGGTAAATACTGAAATCGCTTCCCTTGGGATCCACCAGCACCTTGACGCCGGCTTCACGAGCCTGAGCGATAAGTTCACTGACACAAGCCAGTGCACCCTTCGCATAGTCGGACAACACCACAACATCAGTATTCATGAGCAATGACGCAACACTGGCATTCAGTGTCCTGGCATCATCAACGGTAAAAGATTCTTCGAAATCCAGGCGGATGAGTTGCTGGTGACGACTCACCACGCGCAGTTTGGTGATGGTGGGCTTGTCTTCAATGCGGGAAAACTGGCAGCGCACGCCGGCAGCCGTAAGGCGGTTTTCCAGTTCATGCCCGGCTTCGTCCTGACCGACCAGCCCGGCCAGGGTAGCGGCAGCACCCAGTGCCGAAATATTCAGAGCCACATTGCCGGCACCGCCTGGCGAATCCTCTGCAGTCTGTATCTTCACCACGGGAACAGGTGCTTCGGGCGAGATCCGGGAGGTTGCCCCCTGCCAGTAGCGATCAAGCATGACATCACCAATCACCAGTACACGGGCCGAATCAAACTTGGGGCAATCCAGTTTCATCTTGTCTCTGCAACCACCATCAAAAAGAGGCGGCTATCATACCATAGGGCTTGCTGATTGCTGATGGTGTTACAATCCCGCTCAACAAGAACAGGGCTGACACAGCCTGGTAGTCTATGCAGAAACCGCCACCATTCAGTAACTTCCTCCATCCCGGATACTGGCCCACCTGGCTGGGCCTTGCCCTGCTGAGTCTGGCAGCATGGATGCCTTACAGGCTGCAATTGCAGCTTGGCAGCATACTGGGATACCTCACCTGGCTGTTTGGGCGGGAGCGTCGCTATATCACTGAAATCAACATTGCACGCTGTTTTCCTGAACTCGACTCTCAAGCCAGGGCGCAACTTGTCAAAGACACCTTCAGGGAAAACGGCATTGGTCTGATCGAGACCGCCTCCTGTTGGCTCAAGCCGGTTGACTGGTATCTCAAACACGTCAATTTCATCGGTCTTGAGCAACTCAATGCTGCAAGAGCTGAAGGACGCGGCGTTCTCCTTCTTGGTGCCCATTATTCCACGCTCGATCTTGGTGGATTTTTTCTCAATGCAGTGCATCCGGTTGCGGCAACATACAGACCCCACAACAATCCCCTGTTTGATGCCTTTATGCTGCGGGGGCGTCTAAGCAACTGCACTGCAATTTTCGACCGCTTCGATATTCGTGGTGCGTACAAACATCTTAAACAGGGGCACACTCTCTGGTACGCCCCCGACCAGGACTATGGCCCCAAACATGCGGTCTATGCTCCGTTTTTTGGCCAGCAGGCCGCGACCATCAATGCCGCCAGCCGGTTTGCCAACATTAACCATTCCGCCGTGTTCCTTATCAGGCAGCACAGAATTACCGGCAGCACGCGTTATGAGATTGAACTCTCACCGTTCCCGCCTGCTTTTCCAACGGGCAGTGATCTGGATGACGCTGTCATTATCAATCGCACAATCGAGCAGGCTGTACGCCGCCATCCTGCCCAATATCTCTGGATGCATAAACGCTTCAAGACCCAACCAGGGGGGAAGCCGGAAAGTCCTTACATACACATCAAAACACCCAATCATCGACTCACTACCACGCAATTTCAGCAGATGCTTGAAGGTGCAACCCGTCTGACAGAGAAAGACGGTGTGACCGACTATTTACTGGCTGACGGGCTTTACCTGAAAAAATTCCCCGGACAAATCGGCAAACGCTTTTACCAGCGTCATCAGGCCAAAAACCTGGACTACCTGTCAAAAGCCATGCGGGCAAAATCAATTCCATGTATTACCGTCGATAATTTTTTTCGCATTCCTGCCAGCAGACAGTCAGCCATGACGTATTTCATGCCTGCAGGTGAATCGCTTGCCGTCAGAAATGCCGCAGAGCTTCCCCTGGAAGCCCTTGCACAGTTTCTGGCAATGCTGACGCACAGCGGCTTTACCTGTCTGGAGCTGGAACCACAGCAACTGCTTATAAAAGATGAGACGTTCGCCATCGCTGACCCGACCGGTTTCCGTGAACATACAGGCCCTGTTACGCTGGCGATGGCCAATGACTCTGTTACCCGTTTTTGCGGTAAGCTCGACCTGGATCATCAAGACATCAAGCGATTCTTGTCCGGCTACAAGACGGCAGCTTTACAACTGGCACATTCCTGAACAGAAGACGCAATGAAGGCAACCCTGCAAAATTGGCAATCATGGGACATCCGGATAACCGCCGTTATCCTGAGCTGCCTGTTTTCCCTCATCGTCATAGCCAGCCATCCCATCCCCAATGACGATGCTTTCAGCTACCTGAAGGCTGCTGACCTGTATAACCAGTCAGGACTGGAGGCAATGCTGTCTGCCTATGGCTGGTATGGTTATTCCGCATTGATCGCCATCACTGACAGTTTCCTCCCGCTGGATACCCTGGCTAGCGCCCACCTGCTCAACATGCTGTCCTGCGCACTTTTAACTTGGGCCTTCATTACCTTATGTGCAGAGTGTCATCACGGAGAACGGATTCCGTTTTTTGCTGCAGCGATCATCCTGGTTTATCCGACCATCAATGAAATGCGTTACGAACTGATCAGGGATTTTTTCTATTGGGCCTGCTGCCTGTCGGCATTAATACATTTGATTCGCTTTCATCGGTCCGGGCACTGGATGAATGCCGTAGGCTGGATGCTTGCCATGATCACCGCGGTCTTCTTTCGCCTGGAAGGCCTGCTTCTTCTGGCGCTTTCCCCCTTTGCACTGCTTATGTCCGGCAAGGACACGATGAAGCAACGCCTGTATAAACTAATGCCGCTTGGCATTCTGGGCATCGTTGGCCTGACAGGAGCCCTGCTGGTGTTTTCACTGGCAGGCATTCACCTGGTGGATGTATTCCGGTTTGCCTACCGCTGGTACCTCCCACTGCTGACTGATTTCACGCAGACCATTCTTGGCGCCGCTGACAGCAGCAATCTGTCCTATCACCTGTCATCACAACTGGCGCCGTTTACCGGCAAGGGGTTGCTGGTACTTTTGTTTGGTGTTCTGTATAGCGTACTGGCCAATCTGGCTGATGCACTTGGCAACGGGCTTGCCGTGCTGACACTTTATTGGGCTTACAGGTACAAGACCCAACCGGAGGAGAGTGCCCGCTGGCCGTGGTTATTTTTCCTGGGCGGCAGCCTGTTCACCCTGCTGCTGTTTGTCTGCATCATGCAATTCCTGACATCCCGCTATGCTGTGATGTCCGCCCTGATGGTGCTTGTGCTGCTTCCCCGGTATCTGGATCAGTTGTATGTCTCCGCCAGAGCACAGCTGCGTCTGCCCTTGTTCAACAAACTGTTTGCTGCTGCCCTGTTCTACTTCACCGTGGACAGCCTGGTCAGCTTCGGTTATTCGAAACAGTACATTGAAGACGCAATAGACTGGACCCAAACCAATGTTCCGGCAGACAGTATGGTGCAGACCAATAGTTATGCCCTGGCTTACTTTACAGGCCTGGTCAGTGACTACGACCAGGTAGAAACAGATCCTCTCGTCACACTTGGCACCACCGCCGGAAAGCATTTCCTGATACTGGCATTGTCACACCGCGATGCTGAGGCACGCGAACTGGCTTCAATGCAGGCAGGTCTGCAGGAAGTGGCTCACTTCGCCAACAAGCGAAATGATGCCATTGTGATTTATCGCATCAATTGATCTGTCCGGATCAACCATGCCTGGCCTTGAGCTGACGGGCCCGTCGCTCGACCTGCCGCCAGAAGTCGCCTTGAGAACCCAAAGCCCGTTTCAGTGGAGCATTGGCATACCAGCGGATAAAGCGCAGCAGATCACGCCTGGTCAGGCCGATATCCATGGCGGAAAAATACAGACTGCCAACATCCTTGACGATCCAGCGCCTGGGCAATCGGGCCTTTATCAGGGCACGATGTAAATCGATAAGCGTCAGACGGTTTCCAAGCATGCCCTTGAGCATAAAATGGCAGATATATAAATCACGGTGGCAAATGCCATGTTCATGCATTTTGCGGCTGACCTGGGCAACCTCCCTGATCAGGGCAAGCTTTTCACCAAAGTCAGGCCGGCATGCTGACCAATCGCGGGTCAGATCTTCCAGATTTTGCTGGGTTCCGATGTCCTCGGTGACTATAAAGGACTCACAGGTTGTCGGTAGCAAGCCCCGTCTGCCATAGGCGGCAATGACGGGCACCTTGATGCCCAGGTCCTGCAAACGGGTCAGGGCCCGCCACTCATTCCTGGCACTGACAACCGGTAATCTTAACTGCAGAAGATTCTTGAACACTTCCTTCCAGGTCGTGCCGCGATGAAATTTTACAAAATACTTTTTTCCCGAGAGTTCAACAGCAAACGTACGTCGGGACTCCAATGCCCGGAATACTTCGCCATCCAGCTGCGCAAAATAGCTAAAGGGATCCTGATCTCCAATGACTTCCCTGATATCTTCCCTGACAAACATCGTATCAAGCACCCCCGGCTTTCTCCCTGATCCAGTCCTCCACCATCGACGCCACACGCACAGGCATGTCATAGAGATCGGCTGTGCGCCCATAATGCCGTCCATTCTCCTGCCAGGTTGGCCGCTGGGGGCTTTCCAGAATTTCTGCCAATGCCTGATTCAGGGCTTCCTGGCGAAACGGCACCTTTACAACCAAACCGGCATTTGCCTGCTTTACATGAAAGGCATAACCGCAGGATGCCGTGGTCAGCACCGGCAGTCCGGCTACGATGGCTTCAAGAATTACCATCCCGGCACTTTCTTTGCGCGACGGGTGCAGCAGCACATCAGCGCCCTGGTAAAACCTGGGCAGGTCATCCCTGGCAGAAATAAATGTGACACATGATTCTATCCCCAGACTGGCGGCCTGTTGCATATATTTTTCGGCCTTGTCACGCCCCACGACAAACAGTCGCACGCGGCTTTTGCAAGAATCCGGCAGTGCTGCTACGGCTCTGAGTGAACGGTCAACGCCCTTGGTTCTGAACCCGGATCCCACCTGCAGCACAAGCAATTGTTCATCCTTTATCCTGAACTCGTGCCGCAAAGACTGGCGAAGCGCATGCGCCTCATCATTTGCCGCCATTCTTCTTTCAATGCCTGGCGGCAGGTCAACCATGCGGTTTTCAGCATCCGGGTAAAAAGACAGATATTCCTGCCGCTGAAGGGGAGATAACAGAAGAATCCTGGTTTCAGCATTACCGTTCAGGACTGCGCGTTCAAATGCCAGGTACTGACGGCAGCGTGGTGTCAGGCGATACCACCAGGACCTTTCCCTGTACGCTTTCCAGGCAAAACAGGTATCGGCGGCATAATAAAAATCCAGGCCGGGGACACGATTGAAACCCAGAACCATATCGTACTGATTCTCGGACAGATGCTGACGGACAAAGGCGGCAAATGCCCGGCGCCTGGCAACCTTGCTGCCTCCGGCAGATTCGACAATTACAGGCCTCATTCCTTCGGGTACCGGACCTTCCCAGCTCATGCAAAGCACATCACAGCTGGCCCCTCTTGCCACCAGGGTTTCACCAATGCCCCGGCAATCACGTTGCAGTCCACCATGCGGGAACCAGTTGAACAATACCATTGCCAGCTTCATGGTGCCCCCAGCTTGCCCATGGCATCAAAAACCAGCCCCGGCGAAAGCTGTTTCAGGCAATTGCCATGACCCAACGGGCAGGTTCGCTTGAAGCAGGGACTGCATTCCAGTTCCAGGGAAACAACCGACACCTTGTCGGAAAGCGGCGGCGTAAACCCGGGCGAGGTTGATCCGTAGATAACAGTGAGCGGACGAGACAGTGCCGCTGCAATATGCATCAAACCGGAGTCGTTGCTGACTACCTGATCCGCCCTCGCCATCAGTATTATGGCCTGGGCGAGTGTAGTTCTGCCGCACAGATTGACACAGTGCCGGTGGTGCTCCGGCTCCAGGCCCTTGAGAATCTGTTCTGCAACCGGGGAGTCGTTGGTACTGCCCATAATCCAGACCTGCCCTTCTTTTTCCAGCCAGGCGGCTGCAACAGCAGCATAATGTTCGGCAGGCCATTTCTTGGCTTCACCAAACTCTGCCCCCGGACACAACACCAGCGTCAGCATGGATGTGTTCAGACTCATGTCTCTCGTGAGCGTTTCAGCATCATGAGCATCCACTGACAGCGCAGGATGGGGCAAGGGAACGGGCAGTGTGGCGCCAGGCTCAAGGCCGAGTGCGATGAAGCGTTCTATCATCAGGGGATATCGGTGCTTGTCCAGTCGACGACAGTCATTGAGCAGCCAGCCTCGGGCTTCTCCTCGCCAGCCGGTGCGCACCGGAATGCCGGCAAACCTGGGAATCAAGGCTGACTTGAATGAATTGGGCAGGACGATGGCCTGATCAAAATTCTCCTGTCGAAGTTTATTCGCCAATGCCCGGCGCTTCCCCAGCGCGAGTTCACTATGCCCAACCGGCATGTCAATGGCACCACTGACCTGTGGCATGAACCTTAACAAATCTTCACACCAGGCCGGCGCCAGAACCTGAATTTCACAACCGGGATGCTGTTGCTGCAGGGTAATGAACAGGCTTTGCGCCATGACCATATCACCCACCCAGGAGGGACCAATAACCAGGATCTTCATGGGCTTGCCACTTTCACCCTTGTCGGGAGTCCGGGGTAACACGCAACACTTCATTCATGGTGGTAAGCCCTGCCGCGACTTTCTGCGCCCCGCTCAGGCGCAGGCTGCGCATACCTTCCTTGAAGGCCTCACGCTGCAGTTTGGGCAGGTCGCCACTGTCCTCGGAATAGGCCTGCAGGGTTTCAGTGAAAGGCATGACTTCAAACAAACCCTGTCGGCCCTTGAATCCGGTTTCCCGACATTCAAGACAGCCAACCGATTCATACACGGTTTCGGGCATCGGCGCATTGAAGGGTTTGATCAAGGCTTTCCATACGGCCTCGTCCGGCTCAGCCGGAGTCTTGCAGTGTGGGCACAATGTTCGGACCAGGCGCTGCGCCACCACGCCGACCAGCGTGGCCTTGATGAGGTAGGAGGGAACGCCCAGTTCAAGCAGCCGGGTAATCGCAGAGGGGGCGTCATTCGTATGCAGTGACGACAGCACCAGGTGTCCGGTCAGGGCCGCCTGTATGGCCATTTCAGCGGTCTCAAAATTCCGGATCTCCCCGATCATAATGATGTCAGGGTCCTGGCGCAGCAGCGCCTTGATCCCGTCTGCAAATGTCAGGTCGATATTTTCCTGCACCTGCATCTGGTTGAAGCTGGATTCCACCATTTCAATGGGATCTTCAATCGTACAGACATTAACCTCTTTGGTGGCCAGGGTCTTCAAGGTCGAATACAGCGTCGTGGTCTTGCCACTGCCGGTTGGACCCGTGATCAGAATGATGCCGGTTTTCTTGTTGATCATGTCGTTCCAGCGCGCAATATCGCTGTCATCAAAGCCCAGCTCGGCGAATGTTTTCAGCAGGACATCAGGATCAAAAATACGCATGACCATTTTTTCACCAAAAGCGGTTGGCAAGGTCGACAGGCGCAACTCCACCTCGTTGCCCTTGGGGCTTTTGGTTTTCAGACGCCCATCCTGTGGACGGCGTTTTTCCGCCACGTTCATACGCCCGAGGATTTTCAGGCGGCTGGTCACAGCGTTCATCACCTGCATGGGAATCTGGTATACAGTGTAAAGAACGCCATCTATACGAAACCGGACATTGCCCACCTCTCGCCGCGGTTCAATGTGGATATCGCTGGCTCGCTGATCAAACGCATACTGCAATAACCAGTCGACGATCCTCACCACATGCTGGTCATTGGCTTCCGGGTCTTTCAGGGACCCCAGCTCCAGCATCTGTTCGAGGTTGGTGATACCTGTGCTTGAGGAAGTGCCACCAGACTTGGCCAGATCAATGGACGCGGCCAGCCGGTAAAGTTCTTCTGTGAGTTTCTGGAGTTCCAGGGGATTGGCAACCACCCGCCTGATGGATTTGCGCAAGACATGTTCGAGATCGGCTTCCCAGCCGGACACAAAGGGTTCAGCACTGGCAATGGTCACCACTTCAGGTGTAACCTCGACAGCCATGATTTTATGCCGCTGGGTAAAGGCATACGACATCACCTGGGTGACCTTAGCCGCATCGATACTCAAGGGATCTATATGGAAGTATTCCTGCCCGGCCATCTCGGCAAGAAACCGGGTCAGGACTTCAAGACTGAGAATCTTGCCCGGGTTTTTCTGGTCGTGGAGTTTCAGGTTGGCCAGATAGACCAGCAGGTTTTCCCGTTGCTGGGCACCACTGCGGCGTCTGGAAGACACCTCATCTTTCTGTGACGGGCTGATGCGTCCAGCAATTTCCAGCTCTCGCAGGAAAGCACCCAGTTCCAGGTGGCGATCCGCTTTTCCTGCCTTTTCTACAACACTCATAAATCCATCAAGCCTTCAGGACACTCACCGCGAGTGTAAAGCCCCGATATGGAAAAACAAGCGTTATTCTAACCCGACAAAAGCCCCTGATCAGGCTGACAGCTTGTCTCGCAACTTGCGAACCTGTCCCAGGCACTTCGGAGTGTCGGCAAAATCCTGCTTCAGTTTACCGATGGTGGTGGAAACGGTGCCGTATCGCTTGAGCCCGAACTTGACGGCAATCTCCTGCAACGTGACGCCGCCAACCTCCTGGCACAGGTGCATGGCGACCCAACGCGGGAGATTCTTTGATCCAGGGCCACGGGCGGCCTGGTAAATGCTTTTCTCGGTTACTTTATAGAAAGCTGCCACCTCGCCAACCACCTTGCGAATGGATGGGCGCAATTTTGCCTGGGGGCCCCTGGATTTACCCCTGACCCCACCGGATGCCTGCAGTGTTCTGGCACGCTGACTGAACTTTTTATCTCCCATGACAGACAACAGGTTTTTCTTGCCGTAAAAATGCGCAGTCTGCTTATCGACGCCATCGTTGATATAACCTGCATAGCGTGCTGCCGGCCTGGGGCCTGCTGGCAGTAAATCCAGGAGGGTTCTGGTATTCAGCCAGGCCGGGGCCTTCTGTTTGTTCAGATAGATTCCCAGTGATGACCAGGCATATCCCACCGGATTGGTTCTTGCCTGTTTGGGCAGGTTGTGAACATAGCGACTGACAGGCAGCAGGTACTTGTCAATTTGCAGAAGAACAGACTTGTAACGCGTCTTGAATACCGAACCGCCATATCCTGACAGGTTCTGATAATTTTGCGTATACATGCCATCGACCTGGCGCATGAAGCGGCTGAGATTTCCCTCAGGTGTGGCGACCAGCAAGTGGTATTCATTTTTTAACAGACAGTATGCAATGACTTCCACATTCAACCGGGAAGCAGCATCAGCAACGCCTTCCAGGAAGGCCTGGTTATATTTTGCTGAAGGAAAAATACGGTCACCGTCTTCACCACGGTTGCAAACATGATAACAGGCGCCGGGAAATTCAATTCGAAGGGGTCTTGCCATGGTTCCAGTTGAATCCTTTTATAATTATTGTCAGACGGGAGTACACGTAATGAACGGCCCTGCTGCACAAAGGGCCAAAAAGCACTGGCGGCACAATCTGATTGTGTACTAACTGTGTAAAAAAAGTGCAAAGGGATTGTAGTAGAAAAACCGGCCGTAAAGCAAGGCTAAATCGGTTATCAGGGTTTTTCTGCGACGAAAATTGCCCGGACAGGTGCCGGATAGCCCTCAATGGTGATGGCCGGGTTGGTTTTGTCCAGGGCTTCAGGCAAGGATTCAAAGGTCATCCATTCCGTTGTTCGTTGCTCATCCACCGTGGTTTTTGACACATGCGCCAACCGGATATTTTTGAACCCTGCTTTTTTCAGCCACTCATGCAGGGTGTCACAGGAGGGGAGAAACCAGACATTGGGCATACGTGCATAGCGTCCCTGGGGAACCAGTGTCATACCCTCTTCGCCGTCAATCACCAGGGTTTCCAGCACCAATTCCCCGCCCCGGCGCAAACAATCCCTTAGCCCAAGAAGATGATCGAAGGGCGACCGTCGGTGATACATGACCCCCATGGAAAACACTGTGTCAAAGGCATTCAGCTCAGGAGGCAGAGCTTCGAGGGCGCGAGGCAAAATATACACCGGCGGCTCTGGTAGAAAGTGCCTCATGGCCCAGTACTGCATGGTGAACAGGAGGTGGGAATCAACACCAACCACCAGCCTGGCCCCATTGCCTGCCATGCGCCAGCAATGGTAACCATTGCCGCAGCCTACATCGAGCACCACCCGGTTTTCCAGGGACGAAACATGATCCTTAAGGCGGTCCCATTTCCAGTCGGAGCGCCATTCGGTATCCATGTGAATGCCGAACAATTCGAAGGGTCCCTTGCGCCAGGGATGCAGGGCCATCAACTGCTCTTTGAGCATCTGCCTTTCTGCATCTGTGGTCTGCCCTGCTTCACCCACTCGCACTTTATCAGTCAGCTCCCAGGATACAGGCACAATCTCAGGCAAGGCCTTGAGCGCGGCCAACCAGCCATCGAAATCCCCATGATTGAACTCACTGACGAAATCCTGCGGCAGAATGTCCCGCAGTCGCGCCAGCTTTTTGTTATCAAGCAAGGGAAGCAACGTTGAATAATCGAACATGGGCATGGTCTGTCAGGCTTTCACAGCAACCATGGATACAAAATTGAAGCACTGGAACCAGACATCATAAGTGTCAAAACCTGCGCCGCGAATCCTTTGCTCGTGCTCGGCAATAGTCTCGGGGATCAGCACATTTTCCAGCGCAGTTCTCTTGCGACTGATTTCCAGTTTTGAATACCCCTGCTGCTCCTTGAAGCGGTGATGCATATCGATAAACAACTCATCAAGGGCCGGATCCTCAAAGCGGATTTTTTCCGACAGGATCAGCATGCCTCCTGGACGCATTCCAGCAAACACCCTGGAAATCAGGGTATTCCGGTGTTCCAACGGCACGAATTGCAGAGTGAAATTCATTACCACCAGGGACGCGTTACTAATCGTTGTGTCCAGAATATCTTCGCAAAGCACGGTAACGGGAACTGTCGATTCATCCAGAGTCAGGGCTGACTGACAGCCCTGGGTCATGGCCTCGGAATTATCCACGGCAATGATTTCACAATGCCGGTTTTCAATATTGTGACGAATGGAAAGTGTCGCAGCACCCAGAGAACAACCCAGGTCGTAACACCGGGTATCCGCCTGTACATACCGGGCAGCCAGCGTGCCGATCATGGAAATGATGGTGGAGTAGCCCGGCACTGAGCGATTGATCATGTCAGGGAAAACATCGACGACCTTTTCATCGAACACGAAACTGCCCAGCGGCATTCCACTGGCGTATAAAGTATCCCTGGCAGTCAAACGTCAGCCTGCCCGATTTGACAGTTGTGCCTGGGCATACCTCTGCCCTAGCAATACCTGGCGGATTTTTGCTGCCATGTCTGCCAGCTGGTCCTGAGAGACTTCCCGCGCATTTTTGAAATCCATATCAGCGGTGCTGTCCATCGGCATGAGATGGATGTGCGTATGAGGGACCTCTATACCAATGATGGAAACACCAATTCGCCGACAGGGCACGACGGCCTTCACGGCTTTGGCAATTTTCTGGCTGACGGACATCAGGTGCCTGGCAGTGTCCTCGGGCACGTCATCCCAGTGATCCACTTCCTGCTTGGGGATCACCATACAATGGCCATCCTTGATCGGCATGATGGTCATGATGGAAATACACAGATCGTCTTCCCAGAGAAAGTGGCCGGGAATTTCGCTGTTGATGATTTTGGTAAAAATGCTACTCACAAGCTCACCTGTCTCAGAATCGGGGACTGGGATTCTACCTCAAATAGCCCCCGACACCGAGTCTGACCCATGGTTGGATCAACGGCTATATCAACTCCGGAATAGGTACGGCCGTTGTATGAATCACCTGCCGCAGGATGAAACTGGAATGAACATCCGACACTCCTGCCAGCGGCGTTATCTTGTTGAGCAGGAAGTCCTGATACTCTTCCATATCCGCAACGATCACCTTGACCTGGTAATCAGCGGTCTGGCCGGTGATGAGCACACATTCGAGCACCTGCGGGTATTCACGCAAAGCCCTTTCAAATTGCTCGAAGCGCTCCGGGGTATGCCTGTCCATACGAACCTGAATCAGGGCCAGCATTTTCAGGCCCAGTTTGGAGGCATTCACCAGTGCCACATAACCCTCGATGTAGCCCTCATCCTCCAGTTGCTTGACGCGTCGCAGACAGGGGGATGGCGACAGGCCCACCTTGTCAGCCAGTTGCTGGTTGCTGATCCGCCCATTGGCCTGCAGTTCGCGCAGGATACGCTTGTCTATTCGGTCCAGTTCCATGATTTTTTGAGAGCCAAGAGGCAAGAGACAAGATGCAGGGGGTTGCTTTCTGGATATTTAGTGCGCGATTTACTCACAGGGAATCGGATAATTTTGCGGTAAAGCCACTAAATCAGCTTTTCTGAGCTGAACCCCTTGCATCTTGTCTCTTGCCTCTTGTATCTATTACACCTCCGCTATAAATAAGCTATATATGCTAATTTATATAATTTATTTAAAATTTTATGCCGATATTGCCACATTTATTGTGATATTCGCAATAATTTGCTCTTCAGCTTCCTGTACACTACGCCGTCTGTAGTAACCACAGCAGGCAACTACAGAAAGCAACACGCAAAACAACCACCAACCCTGAAAGAAAGAGGCTATCGTGAACAAGTACGACCACCGCAAATACAAGGCTTTCACTCCCGTTGCCTTGCCTGACCGCACCTGGCCAGACAAGGTCATCACCACTGCGCCGGCCTGGTGCAGCGTGGACCTTCGTGACGGCAACCAGGCTCTGATCGAGCCAATGTCTGTCGCCCAGAAACGGAAGCTGTGGGACCTGCTGGTGGACGTGGGCTTCAAGGAGATCGAAATCGGCTTTCCGGCTGCCTCCCAGCCTGACTATGACTTTGTCCGGTGGCTGATCGAGGAAAACAAGATTCCCGATGACGTCACCGTGCAGGTCCTGACCCAGGCCCGCAAACATCTGATCGACCGGACCTTTGAAGCGCTCAAAGGCGCCAAGCAGGCGATCGTTCATATGTATAACTCCACCTCGACAGTCCAGCGTGAACAGGTGTTCAAACTGGACAAGCAGGGCATCATCGACATTGCTGTCAACGGTGCCAAAGAGGTGCTTGCGGGCGCACAAAAAGCACCGGAAACCCATTGGCGCTTTCAGTACTCCCCGGAAAGCTTTACCGGTACCGAGCTGGAGTTTGCCGTGGAGATCTGTGATGCCGTCAACGATGTGTGGCAGCCCACGGTGGACAACAAGGTAATCATCAACCTGCCTTCCACTGTTGAGATGGCGACGCCCAACGTTTATGCCGACCAGATTGAGTGGTTCAGTCGCCGGGTGAAATACCGGGACAGCATCATCCTGAGCCTGCATACCCATAATGACAGAGGCTGTGGAGTTGCCGCTTCCGAACTTGCCCTGATGGCGGGCGCCGAAAGAGTTGAGGGAACCTTGCTTGGCAATGGCGAACGTACCGGGAATCTGGACGTGGTCGTGATGGGCATGAACATGTACAGCCAGGGCATAGACCCCAAACTGAACTTCAGTGACATGGACAGGATTACTTCGGTCGTCCGGGAATGCACGCAGATAGAGGTGCACCCGCGCCACCCATATGCGGGAAGCCTAGTATTTACGGCATTTTCCGGCTCTCATCAGGATGCCATCAAGAAATGCCTGGACACCTATGACGAAGGGGACACCTGGGATATTGCCTACCTGCCCATTGATCCCCGGGATGTCGGCCAGACCTATCAGGACGTCATCCGCGTAAACAGCCAGTCTGGCAAGGGTGGCGTGGCCTATGTGATGGACACCAAGTACGGCTTCCAACTGCCGCGCTGGCTGCAGATCGAATTCAGCCGGGTGGTCCAGCAGGCTGCTGAAAAATCCGGCCAGGAGATTTCACCAGCCCAGATCTGGGAATTGTTTCAGGCGGAGTACCTTAACCTGCCTTCACCGCTGCTGTTGAAAACCTTCTCCATCGAAAAAGCTGATCATGAAACCATTAGCGGGAAGATTGAACTGGAAGGCCAAACCTTTGATGTCAAAGGTCAGGGTTCGGGCATGCTTGAAGCCTTTGTGGATGCGTTTGAAAGCACCTTCGACATGGACCTGCAGATTCTGGAATATGGCGAACACGCCCTGAGTCAAAGCTCCAGCGCCGATGCGGTAACCTACCTGCAGCTTAAATATGAAGGTAAACGCTATACCGGTATTGCCATCGATGAGGACATCGTCACCTCATCCGTCAATGCCCTGCTTAATGCCGTCAGCCAGATCCTGCATAACCGCCGTCTGGAAGCTGCCTGATTTTTCTCCTGTCTGGCACCCTGATTGGGGTGCCAGATGTCTTTACTTCCTGGCTCGCATGAATTTTATTGTGCGCCCTGTTTCTTTAATCTACCATTCGCGCAAGATGGCATGAGGGGAATCCAGCCATCTGAAGCGGCCAGGCATCTGCCTTTCCGGATTAGCTACCGCTAGATGGAAAACAGGAAGATTTCAGTTGCCTGAATTACCGTACATTCTCCCCAGGTAGAAAATAGATAAGGACAGGGCATTTCAAAGATCATGGCCAAATGGTTGGCATATCGGCGAACATTCATGGCGCCTTACAGGATTCTTTTCATAGCTCACATCATGGGTCATTTCATGACACCAAAAGGGCCAATCTCCCCATTTTTATCTGACAAACCTCACACAAAACGCAAAAAATCTCCACTTTCCCGCCATTTCAGCCGGTTTTTCCATGAACTCACCACATTTTGACAAGAATATGTTGCTGAAACTGGCAAAAACCCCGATGCCTTTCGGAAAATATCAAGGAAGAATGATCATTGACCTCCCCGAACCCTACCTTCTCTGGTTTGAACGCAAGGGCTTTCCAAAGGGTGAAATTGGCAATTTACTCCACCTAGCCCTCGAAATATCGGTTTCAGGATCAACTGATTTGGTAAAAAAGCTTAAATATGCGTGAAATTTGCAATTTAAAATCCACTTTACCTTTTTCTTATGAGATTTACCGATCCAGCCGTAAATCTTTAATAATTTGCGTAAAAAGTGGGAAAGTTATTGCAAGAGCACCCCGATATGCCTCGTCCAAGTGGATATATGATTTCATTTCTTCCAAACAGGACTGGATTCTGGATGAACTGGCCAAGCAAAAAAGGCAGCTGCGACAGCGCCTGGTCATTGCTGACGGCCGTGAAGTGTCCTTCATGGGCAGGCCCCGTACCATTGTGGCCCTGATCAGCGCGCAGCCCTCCATCAGACTCACTCGGGATTTCCTGTTTATCTATACCAGGGATAAGAGCTCAGCGAAGCTGGAGAAAATGTTCAATGAATGGTTAAAAGACAAGGCGCGCGAGTATATGGCGGTTGAGACCATCAAGGTGGCCCGCCAGCTTGGGGTGAGCCATAAGCTCAAGGACATGGTGTTTCGCAAGACCCGCTCAAAGTGGGGGCATTGCTGTCAGGATGGAACCATCCAGTACAACTGGTTGACCATGATGGCGCCAAAACCCGTGATTCACTACCTGATCGCACATGAATGCAGCCATCTGCGCCATATGAATCATTCAGCCAGGTTCTGGGCCACGGTTGAAAGTGTGTGCCCGGATTATCTCGACCTGAAAAGCTGGCTACACGAAAACGGTCACCGGTTCTGGAGCCGGCAGTAATTCGCTGTTAAGCCTGACGCTCAAAAAGCAGGTCCCAGACGCCATGCCCAAGGCGGCGGCCACGCCGCTCAAATTTGGTTTCTGCCCGCTCACCCGGTGGTGAAAACTGCCCTTCCCCTGCGACATTGCAGAAATCCGTCGAGCCGGACATCACTTCCATCATCTGCTCTGCATAATTCTCCCAGTCAGTGGCAAGGTGCAATACACCGCCGACAGGCATTTTTACAGCAAGGCGACCGACAAAGTCAGGCTGGATCAGGCGACGTTTGTTGTGACGCTTTTTATGCCATGGGTCCGGGAAATAGATCTGAACACGATCCAGGGCCTGCCCGGCAAAACAGTTTTCCAGCACCACGGTAGCATCGCCCTGCATCACTTTCAGGTTGCTCAGACCGCACTCATGAATGGCCCGAAGGATTGTGCCGATACCGGGTGGATGTACGTCGATCCCAATGTAGTTCCTGTCAGGATGCTCAGCGGCCATCTGCACCAGGGAATCGCCCATCCCGAAACCGATCTCGAAAACCAGGGGTGCCTGTCGTCCAAAAACCGCATTCAGATCAATAACACCCTGATCGATTTCCAGCCCGTAGAGCGGCCAGAGCCTATCCATGGCATGCTGCTGGGCGGGTGTCAGGCGTCCACCGCGCACCACGTAGCTACGAACAGGACGATGCTTCTCCACAGATAAATCGCTCACACTTACTCCTTTACCATGCAATATGCCAATATCGCCCAACCTGCCAGAAAAGCCACACCGCCAAACGGGGTGATGAATCCCAGCACTGATATAGCGGTCACTGCCAGCAGGTACAGGCTGCCGGAAAACAGTACGATACCGGCCACAAGACACCAGGCACTGGCCACCAGCCGCTTCATGTCCGGGCAGGCTTTCAGGATCAGACCAATACCCAACAGGGCCAGTGTATGGAACATGTGATATTGCACAGCTGTCTGCCAGGTTGCCATCCGGGCCTGGGTCAACCGCTCTTCGAGACCATGAGCACCAAAGGCCCCCAGCAAAACCACAAGGAAGCCGTTCACGGCTGCCAGGAAAATAATCTGTTTCATGTTGTTCATTTCAAGTCTTGATCAAATAAAAAAGCCGCCTCTAGGGCGGCTTTTTTCCCGGCGATAAGGCCGGTTAACCTGCTTTATGCTGCCATGATGGCCTTGACCTTGTTCATGGCATTTTTTTCCAGCTGGCGAATACGTTCTGCGGAAACACCATATTCATCAGCCAGGTCATGCAGTGTGACCTTGTCATCGTTCAGCCAACGGCGGGTCAGGATGTCCCGGCTTCTTTCATCCAGGTTTTCCAGCGCCACGTACAGGCCGTCGGTGGAAATTTTTTCATAGTCATCCGCTTCAACCATTCGTGCCGGATCAAAGCGGGTATCTTCCAGATACTGTGACGGAGCCTGGTAGGCCTCCTCATCATCAGCGTCTGCCGCCCCATCAAAGGAGGCATCAAAGGCGCCCATGCGGCCTTCCATCTGTAAAACCGTACTCGAATCAACGCCAAGATCAGATGCCACAGCATCCACCTCTTCCTGGGTCATCCAGCCAAGACGCTTTTTGGAGCCACGCAGATTGAAGAACAGTTTGCGCTGGGCCTTGGTGGTGGCCACTTTCACAATGCGCCAGTTGCGCAGAATGAACTCATGCATTTCGGCCTTGATCCAGTGCACTGCAAAGGACACCAGACGCACACCCACCTCGGGGTTAAAGCGTTTGACGGCTTTCATGAGGCCCACATTGCCTTCCTGGATCAGGTCAGCCTCGGACAACCCGTAACCGGAATAGGTTTTGGCCATATGTACCACGAACCTCAAGTGAGCGAGCACTAACTTTCTCGCAGCATCAAGGTTATCTTCATAGTAGTACTGGTTTGCCAGCTCCAGCTCTTCTTCAGCTGAAAGAATGGCAATACCGTTCACCGCTGAAATATAGGCGTTCAGGTCGCGGCCCGGAACCATGTTGTCCATGGCCAGAAGGGCTGTTCCCGTATTTCCTGTATTTACCGTGCTAGTCATTGCCTTGTTTTCCAGTGTCATAAGACCTTTGGTTTGCATATCTTGCTTTTGCATTACGTCAGTTTTCATCCTATACGTAGCGCCGCAGCCGGCGGATTTTAACATCTATACCTTTAGACAGCCAAGTTCTGGAAATATTCGAGGTTTTCCATAACGCCATGTTTTTATTAAGAAAATATTTTTTACCTAATAAGACACATAGCTACTCTTATCAATATAGGCCTGATACCCGGTTTTTCAAGCCCCAAAAGGGCAAAAAATTGCAGCACCGGGCTCCATGTCGACTTCTCTCGCCGGCAGGTGCTGATATACCATTAGCGCCATCCATGACCCTGTGGCGCTTATGCTGCAATCATCACCTGTACAGCCACAATTCCGACAAGTCTGTGTCGGAAGGAAACCCTGGAAAGTCGACCATGGACCTTAATACGCTGGCAAACATTGCCGAGATTCTCTCAGGGGCAGGTGTCATTGCCTCCCTCATCTTTGTGGGCTACGAATTACGTCAGAACACCCTGCAAAAACGCCTGGACAACCGGTCACGCCAGGTTGACCGCTTCAGTGACATCTATGGCCGTGCCAGTGACCCGGTGTTGGGCGACCTGATCGCCCGGGGACGTGACAATTACCATGGCCTGACTGAAGGCGAAAAAATCCCCTTTGGCCACCATCTGGAACAGCTCTGTATTGCTCTGGAGGCCATGCTCCATGCCTCTGATGAAAACATCATCGGAGAAGGCGACATCATCCAGCTGTTCGAGAAACACATCATGTACCACATCGGCTGTCCGGGTGGACGTGCCTGGTACAGCGAATTCCAGCAGCAGCGCGGCTTTCCCCCTTTCATCACCGGCTATATCAATAAAACCCTGCAAAAGAACCAACCTCAATCGTGAGCTAAAAAGGATACCCATGTTTGAAAAACCTGCTGATACCATCTCCCCGGTCCATGACCTGATACTCAAGCGCTGGAGCGGCGTGGCCTATGATGCGTCACGGGATGTCGCTGTCGAAGATCTGGCCTCCCTGGCTGAAGCCGGCCGGTGGGCACCCTCCTGTTTTGGTGACCAACCCTGGCGGGTTCTGTTCTGCAACCGCAGTACCAGTGACCAGGCCTGGGAAAAAGCCTTCAACAGCCTGGGTGAGGGCAACCAGCCCTGGTGCAAACAGGCCCCGGTCCTTGCCGTGATCTGTGCCGACACCCGGTTCTCCATGAACGATAAACCCAATGCCTGGGGGGCCTACGATACCGGAGCGGCTGCCATCAGTATCTGTCTGCAGGCCAGGCATCTGGGCCTGATGACCCACCAGATGGCGGGGTCCGATCCGGATGCCATTCGCTCTGCTTTTACCATCCCTGAGCGATACCGCCCCATGGCCATGATGACCATC
>Ga0181593_10001128_pt1 | contig 23951 bp, 18 predicted proteins | sample 071ome_19_FD_133756 | JGI IMG/M metagenome (GOLD analysis project Ga0181593, IMG submission 133756) | Coastal salt marsh microbial communities from the Groves Creek Marsh, Skidaway Island, Georgia - 071413AT metaG (megahit assembly) | ecosystem: Environmental > Aquatic > Marine > Intertidal...
ACTGTCCCTTTGTTCAAGGTAGCTGGCGTTTCATTAAGCGAAGTCGCAGACAATATCGTGACGCTCGAGTCGCCAGACATTGATCTTGACGCGGCAAGGGCAGACCTGACCAGCAGCGAGGCTTATCGTAATGTTCTGTTAAGCGAGGACGGCAATACCACCGCCCTGATCGCCAACTTTACCCCCAATACGCGGCTGAGCAGTTTGCTTGAAGAGCGAGAATCCCTGAGAGTTAAAGCCCGCAACGGTGAGATTGCAGCAGATGAACGTGCTCGCCTGGCACTGGTTGAACAGGAATATACAGAGGCCAAAACACAGGGCAACCAGGCACTGCACCAGGATATTCTGGCCATTCGGGACATTCTTGATCGTTACCGGTCCAGTGCCATCATTTACCTGGGGGGCGTCCCCATGATTGCAGACGACCTGGTCACCTTTGTCCGAAGTGACCTGGTGACGTTCGGAGGTGCTATCCTGGTCTTCATTGTTGCGGCACTCGCCTACCTGTTCCGGAAGGTTCGCTATGTCCTGATACCACTGACTTGCGGTGCCCTGATTGCTTTCTGTGTCATCGGGTTGTTGGGTTTGATGGACTGGCCGGTAACCGTCATCTCCTCAAATTTCATTTCATTGCTGTTGATTATCACGATATCCCTGACCGTCCACTTGATTGTCCGCTACCGGGAACTGGAAGTTGAGTCGCCACTGATCTCTCATCACGAGAGGATCATGGAAACCCTGAAAAGCATGTCCAAACCCTGTGCCTATACCAGCCTGACGACGATTGTTGCGTTTGGCTCCCTTGTTATTAGTGACATTCCGCCAATTATCGATTTCGGCTGGATGATGGTGATGGGAGTATGTTTTGCCTTTTTGCTTACATTCCTGCTTTTTCCGGCAATTCTCAGCATCATTCCGGGCAGTGTCTCTCGACAGTCCGGGCACTCGATTGACATCACCCCGGCAATAGCCCGTTTCACCAGCAAAAATGGCTTGCTCGTAATGGGTGTTTCCAGCGCACTTTTTGTACTGAGTGTCCTGGGCATTGCCAGGTTAAAAGTGGAAAACAGTTTCATCGACTATTTTGACGACCAAACCGAGATTTATCAGGGCATGGTCGCCATAGACCAGAACATGGGAGGCACCACACCCCTGGAAGTGATCATCGATATGAGCAAGCCAAATCCATTTTTGGATGATGCTGCGTTCGATGAATGGGATGACGAAGGCTTTGGTGACGATGAGGGATTCGACGATTTTGGTGAATACGATGAGTTCGAGGAGGAAGAGCAGGGTGATCCTGACGCGTACTGGTTCACCAGCGACAAGATGCAGGAACTGATCAATATTCATCGTTATCTGGAAAGTCTGCCGGAAACAGGCAAGGTTCTGTCCCTGGCGACCTTGCTGGGCATCGCTTACGAGCTGAATGGTGGAGAAGCGCTGAACAGTATCGAGCTGGCAGTGTTGTACAACAAAATTCCTGAATCCTATAAAGAAACATTATTGCAACCCTACGTCTCTGTACCGGACGACCAGGTCAGGTTTTCCATTCGGGTTCTTGAGTCCTCACCGGATCTGGTTCGCAGTGAATTGCTTGAGACAATCAGCACCGGACTTGTATCGAACTTTGGTTTCGCGCAGGAGCAGGTCCACCTCACCGGCATGCTCGTTTTGTATAACAATATGCTTCAAAGCCTGTACGAGTCGCAGATTCTGACACTTGGTCTGGTTCTGCTGATAATCATGGGGATGTTCCTGGTCCTGTTCAGGTCCTGGAAGCTGGCGCTTATCGGCATCATTCCAAACATCCTGGCAGCGCTCAGTGTCCTGGGATTAATGGGGTGGCTGGGTATTCCGCTGGATATGATGACTATTACCATTGCCGCCATTTCGGTGGGAATCGGTGTGGACAACACCATCCATTACATCCATAGATATAAATCCAGTTTCCCCCAGTACCGGCATTACAGGGAAACAATGACTTATTGTCATGGGAGTATCGGCAAGGCCATGTATTACACCGGATTCACCATCGTGGCAGGTTTTTCAATCCTTGTACTTTCCAACTTCATTCCAACCATCTACTTCGGGCTGCTTACCAGCCTGGCGATGTGCCTTGCTCTGGGCGGGGCCTTAACACTGCTTCCTCAACTACTCATCCTTTTCAAACCATTTGGCAAAGAGGACGACAACAACTAGTTCTTCATAACCTGTCTGTAGGTAAAGTGTAAACGGGGAGGGAACAATGTGGCTTGTGGACTTGGGTGGCTTTGGTGGCTTTGGTAAAGAGTTGCTTGGGCAAGACAAGAAATGTTGTTTGAGAAAGATTGGTCTCCGTTAGCCCGAGGCGATTGTCCGGTAATTTGATTCTTATTGTGTCATGCCTGTGGTGGACATGCTGGTTAATTCGCCTCGGGCTAACGAGTGCTCAAAAAGATAGTGTTGATTACTTTTCTGATACACAACGCAAAAACCATGCCAGAGTTTTGTCGCGATCATGCTGCCCGTCCAGGCAACAAGATCCACAACCTCTTACAAATCATGAAGTTAGCTATTCAAATTGCGGAATGCGGGGTTGAAAAACTCAGGGAAAACAGCTGGTTATAAGCCACTTTTAAAGTATTAAATTGGTTAAATTTTGTCCATTCAGGCGCACACTTTTTTCACTTACGTTATTATGTTCTGAAAAAAATCAAGGCCGGATAGGCAGTTATAAAAAAATAAAAATATTTTTTTCTTCCGGCCCCAGGCAACCCGGGGCCGTTTAATCCATACTCATTGAACACCTAAAGCTAACATATTGATTCAGAGCATTTTTATGCCAGTAATACCTTATCCCACCTTCCTGATTTCAGGGAGATTACGGAATTTATCCTGATCTCCACATAACAGTTCTGACAGCTTGAAAGCGACTATTGAATAAGCCTTTTTGATATGGCACAATCCCGGCCTGCTTCAGGGCTAGAATAAATAACTTCTTGATTTATAAGTGGTATTTTTGTCAATTAAAGACAGCCCCTGCTGATTACAGGTTCAGTTCAGAATGACAAGCAATCATCTTGATTGAACCTGGTTTTTGACGGATTTAACTGGATGGAAATGCTGCACAAGCCGGGTGAGGGCTTGCTGCCAATTGCCTCCACGGATATCTCAATTTGAAGCCTGCTTTTAACCGCAATCTCCATAGCATGTTTGGTTGGGCGGGCTATTGAAAGTAACGTAATCAATTATCAGGATTTAACCATGCAAGTTTCATTGGAAACCCTTACTGGTCTGGAAAGACGTATGACTATTGAAGTGCCGGCAGCCGAAGTTGAAAGCCAGGTACAAAGCCGGCTGCAGGATGCGGCCAGGTCCTTTCACATGAAGGGTTTCAGAAAAGGCAAAGTACCTCTTAAGGTCATCAAGAATCGCTTTGGCGCTGGTGTGAGACAGGAAGTACTTGGCGACGTCATCAACCAGTCCTGGATAGCTGCTGTTAACCAGGAAAATGTCCGTCCTGCAGGCCAGCCAAAAATCGAACCAAAATCTTTTGACGAAGGTCAGAATTTCGAATTTGTAGCTACCTTTGAAGTCTACCCCGAAGTGGAACTGTCAGATTTTTCCGGCATCACTATTGAAAAGAAAAATGCTGAAATTCAGGATGCCGACATTGACAAAATGGTCGAAACCCTCCGGGAACAGCGCAAAACCTACAGCCCTGTAGAAAGGGCTGCCCAGGATGGCGACCAGGTCAACATTGATTTCACAGGCACACGTGATGGTGAAAAATTTGAGGGCGGCGAATCCAAGGGCAGCAATCTGATACTTGGCTCCAACAGGATGATTACCGGGTTTGAAAGCGGGATAGTGGGGATGTCAGCCAATGAGGAAAAGACTCTGAGCCTGACTTTTCCGGAGCAGTATCACAACAAGGACCTGGCGGGTCAGAATGTTGAATTCGCCATCAAGGTCAATTCTGTGAAGGGACCGGTTTTACCTGAGCTTGACGACGCTTTTTTTGCCTCGTTTGATGTGACGGATGGTGGCGCCGAGGCTTTTCGCAAGGAAGTTGCCAGCAACATGGCCCGGGAATTGAAAAATGCCTCAAAAAACAATATCAAAAGCCAGGTGATTGATGGTTTGCTAGCCATCCATAACGTAGAAATACCCCAGTCCCTTATCGACAATGAGATCAACGCGCTTCGTCAGCAGGCCATGCAGCAATTTGGCGGTGGTAAAAATATCGATCCTTCCATGCTTCCTGCAGACCTGTTTTCGGATCAGGCAAAACGCCGGGTGACTCTCAGCCTGATCATGAGTGAAATAGTCAGTAAAAACGACCTGAAGCCTGAAGCAGATGCGGTCCGCGCCCTGATTGAAGAAATGGCCGAAAGTTATGAAAAACCGGAAGAGGTCGTAAAGTGGTACTACAGCGATAAGAACCAGCTGGCGAACATCGAGGCGCTGGCCCTGGAAGAGGCAGTGATTGACCTCGTCGTCAATGGCGCCAAGGTTACCGAGGCCAATGTCAATTATGAAGAAGCCCTGAAACCTACAGCCAGTGAAGATGAAGCCTCGGCTGCTGAGGAATAATCCAGCAGCCTCTCCGTGGCGTATGACTGATAGTGAATGGCCGCAGGCTGAAGATCAGAAGCCCGGTATCAAACAGGAAGCAGTATTATGAAAAGTTATGATGAATTCGACAAAATGACCCGGGAATACGCCAGCCTTGTCCCCATTGTGGTAGAGCAGACGGCAAGGGGAGAGCGTTCCTATGACATTTATTCGCGACTGCTAAAAGACCGGATTATCTTTCTGGTAGGGCCTGTCGAAGATCACATGGCTAACCTCGTTGTAGCCCAGTTGCTGTTTCTTGAATCAGAAAACCCTGACAAGGATATTCACCTGTATATCAACTCTCCTGGTGGTTCCGTGACAGCCGGGTTATCGATATATGACACCATGCAGTTCATCAAGCCGGATGTAAGCACAATGTGTATTGGGCAGGCAGCCAGCATGGGGGCTTTGTTGCTGACCGGTGGACATCCAGGCAAGCGTTTTGCTCTTCCTCACTCAAGGATGATGATTCACCAGCCCAGCGGCGGGGCCCAGGGCCAGGCTTCGGACATCCACATCCAGGCACAGGAAATACTCCAAGTACGTGAAAGGCTGAACAAAATCATGGCCCAGCATACTGGTCAGGATATTGAGGTAATTGCCAGGGATACAGACAGGGATAATTTCATGAATGCCGAACAGGCCGTTTCCTACGGACTGGTCGACAAGGTTATGGAAAAACGTATGCTCCCGGCTGGCGGTGATTCGAACGCCTGATCGGGGCAGGGCTGTCGGATTGGTGGCTGACAGCCTTTATCTCTGGTGAAAAAACAGACAAAACCTGCAAATTTTCTGGCAATTATCACTTGTAAATTGTCAAGAATGCCTTCATCTTATCCGTAATACACATACAGGGCACAGAGCCCTGAAATGAACCGGAAAGACTTGTAAAACCGGCCTGCAGATCAGGCCAATAATTGGGAACAGGACATGTCGGACGACAAGAAAGATGATGATAGCGGAAAATTGCTGTATTGCTCTTTCTGCGGCAAAAGTCAGCATGAGGTAAGAAAACTCATTGCAGGGCCATCTGTATTTGTCTGCGATGAATGTGTTGACCTGTGTAACGACATTATTCGCGAAGAAATTCAGGAGAAATCCCTCTCAAAGGAAGAACGCAAACTTCCCACGCCTTCTGAAATCCGTGACACCCTGGATGAATACGTCATTGGCCAGGACAAGGCCAAAAAAACCCTTGCCGTTGCCGTTTACAACCATTACAAACGCCTGAATTTTGACCAGCCCGGTGACGAGGTGGAGCTGAGCAAAAGCAATATCCTGATTATCGGGCCCACCGGCACAGGCAAGACCTTGCTGGCTGAAACACTGGCCCGACTACTTGACGTCCCCTTTACCATTGCAGATGCCACAACCCTGACGGAAGCCGGTTATGTCGGTGAAGATGTCGAGAACATCATTCAGAAACTGCTCCAGAAATGCGACTACGATGTAGAGAAAGCCCAGATAGGCATTGTCTATATTGATGAAATTGACAAGATTTCCCGTAAATCTGACAACCCGTCAATCACCCGGGATGTTTCAGGTGAGGGAGTACAGCAGGCACTGCTGAAACTTATCGAAGGCACAGTAGCCTCCGTACCGCCTCAGGGGGGCAGGAAGCATCCCCAGCAGGAGTTCCTGCAGGTTGATACCTCCAATATCCTGTTTATTTGCGGTGGCGCCTTCGCCGGCCTCGACAAGATTATCCGTGATCGCTCTGACAAGAGCGGCATTGGCTTTTCAGCGGAAGTTCGTAGCCCGGCTGCGGAAAAGAAAGTTGGCGAAACCCTCCAGGACGTAGAACCTGAGGATCTGGTCAAATACGGATTGATTCCTGAATTTGTTGGCCGTTTGCCAATGATAGCCACACTCAATGAACTTGATGAGGACGCGTTGATCAAGATCCTGAGAGAACCCAAAAACTCCCTGACCAAACAGTATGCCAAGCTGTTTGAAATGGAAGGCGTGGAAATCCAGTTCCGCGAGGACGCTTTGCGTGCCATTGCCCGCAAGGCCCAGGAACGGAAAACCGGCGCGCGAGGATTGCGCTCCATTATGGAGTCGGTTTTGCTGGACACCATGTACAACATACCTTCTCAAGAAGGTGTCACCAAGGTCGTTATAGATGAAGCAGTCATCAAAGGTGAGTCAGAACCTCTGTTAATGTATGAAACAGGGGATGCTCAACAGGAAAAGGCCGTCAATAAAGATCCGGCTTGAAAAATCAAATTCAGGCCATAAATTCAAGATTGCCGGTTCAGTAATTCTGACTGGCATGCTTTACCCAGTCACACAGATGCTCCAGTAGTCCAGTTTGTTGAAACGCAGGATTCAGGATAGATTTGTAAAGCAACGTTGCTACCCAGACACTAACAGGTTTATTGCTTAAATTATGGATACCCAGACTCCCGAAAACAGCGAAAATGTCTTGCCATTTCTTCCCCTTCGGGGTGTTGTGGTTTATCCGCAAATAGTACACCCCCTGTTTGTCGCCAGGGAGAAATCCATTCGTGCACTGAAGGCTGCCATGGCTACCGACAAAAAGGTGGTGCTTGCAGCCCAGAAGCAGCATTCCGAGGATGAACCGGGGAGCGAAGACGTATTCACCATAGGTACTGTAGCTTCAATCCTGCAATTGATGCATGTGAATGACGGCACCGTGAAGGTCCTGGTTGAGGGTGTTGAACGTGTTCAGATTCGCAAACTCCTCACAGATGACGATTATTATAAGGCTGAAACTGCACGCCTCTCCGGCAGCACGATTGAGGAAAAGGATACCGATATCCTGGTGCGCTCACTCCTTTCCCAGTTCGACCAGTACGTTCAGCTGAGCAAGAAGATTTCTCCTGAAGTACTGACCTCCATCACCAGTATTGATGAGCCCAGTCGTCTGGTGGACACCATAGTCACGCATATGTCACTCCAGTTGCAGGAAAAGCAAAACATTCTGGAGCTGGCCAATCTGAAACCCAGAATTGAGCACTTGATGTCTCTGATTGAGGCAGAGATTGATATTTTCCAGGTAGAAAAGCGCATCCGTGGACGGGTAAAGAAGCAAATGGAGAAAAGCCAGCGCGAGTATTACCTGAACGAGCAGATGAAAGCCATCCAGAAGGAAATGGGGGAATTGGATGATGTCCCCAATGAAGGCGAAGAGCTTAAACGGAAAATTGAAGAAGCCGGCATGTCAAAAGAGGCTTTGGAAAAAGCCAATGCCGAGCTGAACAAGCTGAAAATGATGTCTCCTATGTCTTCGGAGGCATCGGTTGTCAGAACGTATATCGACTGGATGATCAATGTTCCATGGAAAAAGAAATCCAAGATTCGCACTGATCTTAAAAAGGCTGAAGAAATTCTGGATGACGACCACTATGGCTTGAAAGAGGTCAAGGAACGGATACTGGAGTATCTTGCTGTCCAGAAGCGTGTAAAGAAACTCAAAGGCCCGATTCTTTGCCTTGTGGGACCGCCGGGTGTGGGAAAAACATCACTGGGTGAATCCGTTGCAAGAGCCACAGGCAGAAAATTTGTCAGGATGGCCCTGGGCGGGGTTCGTGATGAAGCCGAAATCAGGGGGCATCGCAGGACCTACATCGGCTCCTTGCCAGGCAAGGTCCTTCAAAAAATGGCCAAGGTCGGCGTGCGCAACCCCCTCATTTTGCTGGATGAAATCGACAAAATGGGCATGGATCATCGTGGTGACCCGGCAGCAGCCCTCCTTGAGGTTCTGGATCCGGAGCAGAACCATAGCTTCAATGACCATTACCTTGAAGTTGATTATGATCTGAGTGACGTCATGTTCATCTGTACATCCAATTCCATGAATATTCCCGAGGCACTGCTTGACCGCATGGAAGTGATTCGTCTGCCGGGTTATACCGAGGACGAGAAACTGAATATTGCCAGCCGTTACCTGGTACCAAAGCAAAAGGAAAATAATGGCCTGGGCAAGGAAGAGGTTGAAATAGACAACAGTGCCATTACCAATCTGATCAGGCACTATACCCGCGAAGCCGGCGTGCGTGGACTTGAACGGGAAATCGCCAAAGTGTGCCGCAAGATCGTGAAGGAACATGCACTTGAGAACAAAACGTCAAAAATTACCGTGACTGGCAAGGAACTGGAAAATTACAGCGGCGTACAAAAATATGATTTTGGCAAGGCGGAAGAATCCGACGCTATTGGACAAGTCAATGGTCTTGCATGGACGCAGGTTGGCGGAGAACTGCTGACCATCGAAGCCGTCGCCACAACGGGCAAGGGCAAAACCACAATGACCGGATCGCTCGGAGACATCATGCAGGAATCAATCCAGGCGGCATTGACCGTTGTCAGAAGCCGTGCGTCCAGCCTGGGTTTAAAGGACAACTTCCACGAGAACAAGGACTTGCACATACATGTGCCTGAAGGCGCTACTCCAAAGGATGGCCCAAGTGCCGGGATTGGCATGTGTACTGCACTGGTATCTGTACTGACCGGTATTCCGGTGCGACGTGATGTGGCCATGACAGGTGAAATTACTCTCCGGGGCCAGGTTTTACCCATTGGCGGCCTGAAGGAAAAACTGTTGGCTGCTCACAGAGGAGACATTAAAACCGTCATCATCCCCAAAGAAAATGAACGGGATCTCAAGGAGATTCCCGACAATATCAAGGCTGACCTGGTTATCAAGCCGGTGAAATGGATTGATGAGGTGCTGACCATCGCACTGAAGTCGATGCCAGAACCCTTAGAAGACAATAAATCTCAATCACTTGAAAAAGGTTCTTCAAAGTCAAGTGAGAATAGTGTCAAAGAAAAGCGGAAAAAACCGATAAATACGCATTAAACACCGCCGTATTTCTTGACATTATCTTGAGTCAGTTGGTATAAAGTTCAGCAGTTTTATGGCTTGGTTTTAGGCTGATTTGTTGGTAGTTTTCATCCTGTGACCAGGGTTTTGTACGTTCCAAACACACCCAGAAAACATTCGATACTTTCGGTATCAGGACCACAGAATTTTTTATCGTAATTTTGTAGCACACAAATTTTAGTAGTTAGAAATTCCACATAAACTTGAATATACAATCATAAGAAGGGGATATCGTGAACAAATCTGAATTAATAGACGCCATTTCCAACGCCGCGGATTTACCAAAAGCTGCAGCTGCCCGTGCACTTGATGCAATGACAGATGCTATTGCTGCCTCACTGCGTGACGGCAACTCGGTTTCTCTCGTTGGTTTTGGTTCTTTCAATGTCAAAGACCGTCCTGCACGTACTGGCCGCAATCCGCAAACTGGTGCTCCAATCCAGATTGCTGCGGCTAAAGTTCCATCTTTCAAAGCAGGTAAAGCGCTGAAAGACGCCGTAAATTCCTGATATAATCTGCCCCCAGATTGGGGTCAGTAAAGGAAATATTTCCTTTAGAGGGCGCATCTATGATGCGCCTTCTGCATTTATCAGAAAGTGAATTACACTGCTCGACATCCCTGATTACTTAAATATCAACTGCTTAACTTATCCGGAACTTCAGGACATGCTGCAAAAAATTCGTGATAACAGCCAGAGTATGGCCGCCAAAATCTTTGTCTGGTTTCTTATATTGATTTTCGGAGCCTGGGGTGCCAGCACCATCGTTTCCAGTGTCATTACCGGAAACCCGGCTCTTTCCGTAAATGGTGTCGACATTGATGAATTTGCCATTGAGCGCAGTACCCAGTCCCGGGTCCAGGAAATGATTTCAAATTTGGGACCGGATGCCGACCTGTCAACTATTGACGAAGAGGCCTTCAGGGAAGCCGCAATCAATGAACTGATACAACGTCAGTTGCTTCTCCAGTATGCTGAGCAGGCGGGTATGGTAATGTCCTCACGGGTCATTGATCGCAGTATCGCTCAGACGCCGGATTTCCAGATTGATGGTGTTTTCAATGGCGAACGGGCGCAGCTGCTCCTCCAGAGCATGGGTTTTACACCGAACTCCTATCGGGCTGCATTGGCTGAAGAAGGCCTGATAAACCAGACCACCTTTACCTATGGTCTGTCCGGATTCGTCACGCGGGAAGAAATCAATCGCCTGGCTGCCCTGATAAAACAAACCCGCGATCTGCGCTATATCCTGATCAATATGGAGTCAAAAATATCCGAGATCGACATCACCGACGCTGAAATCGAAGCCTATTACGCTGCCAACGAAGATGATTTCATGTTGAATGAGGAAGTCTCGGTACAGTACCTGGAACTGGATAAAGACAGTATTTTTGATGAAGTTTCTGTCACTGAAGCCCAGGTCAGGCAACGTTATGAAGAAGAGCAGACCGTCTATCAGTCCCAGATTGAAAGACGTGCGTCACATATCCTGCTGGAAGCTGTCAGTGACGACGATGTACAGGCAGCATTGGCCCAGGCTGCAGATCTGAAGTCCCGAATCGACAACGGTGAGAGCTTCGAAGACCTGGCAGCGGAATTTTCGGACGACACAGGTTCTGCAGAGTTTGGCGGTGATGTGGGATATACCACGGGCGATACTTTTGTCGAGGGCTTCGAGCAGGCGCTCCTTGGCCTCGATGTTGGCCAGGTTTCAGATCCCGTGCAGACCGAATTTGGTGTTCACCTGATCAAGTTGACCGAGCGCAGCGAGTCAGAAATAGAAACATTCGAAGACAGCAGGGAACGTCTCGAGAGAGACCTGAAAGCCGCTGAAGTAGACCGTATCTACCAGGAACGCGCAGATGAGCTCGGCAACCTGGCCTTTGAATCCTTTGACCTGGCGGATCCAGCTGAAATTATGGGGCTGGAGCTCAAGACATCGTCCATGTTCAGCCGTAATGGTGGTCCGGGAATTGCCTCTAACCAGGATGTGGTCAATGCCGCTTTCAGTCCTGATGTATTGCTCGACAATCTTAACAGCAACCTGATTGCAGTCTCTCCTTCACGCTCTGTGGTCATTCACGTTCAGGAGCATAATCTGCCTCGTGTCCAGGATCTGGAAGCTGTACGTGGGGAAATTCAGGTAATGCTGCAGTTTGAGAAAGTAGGGGAGCAGGCCAGGGAACTGGGCGAAACACTTACCCGCAATATCCAGAATGGCATGAATATCGATTCCATGCTGGAACTCCAGTCTCTGAGCTGGAAAACCATTGAAGGTCTGGAGCGTACAGACCAGGTGCTTCCAGGCGAACTGGTACAGCATATATTTGATATGTCGGCTCCAGCTGACGGAAGCACGACCATTGAGGGCTTCCATCTTTCAGGCGGGGAATTTGTGGTTGTCGAACTGCAGGCTGTGAATAATGGCTCTGTGGAAGACTTTGGCGAGGGTGAGCTCGACAGTCTGGAAACCTTCCTGTCACAGCAATCTGCCAATGCTGATTTCGAGGCCCTGATTACCGGACTGCAGAACCGGGCTGAAATAGTTCGATAAACATTTTCCGTATTATCAAGCCTGGTCAATGACCAGGCTTTTTTTTAGCTTTTTCATCAGGTTACGTGATTCGATAGACGGGCACAGGCGGTGGACTTGGGCTAAAATGCCGTTTATTCTAGCCAGTCTTGAAAGATTGTTTACGCCCCTGGTTCTTACGATTTGTTAACCGGATTATTCAATTCATCACATTGAGATACTGCTGCATGCCACAGATCCGCGCCGTTTCATTTGTCTTGTTGTTTTCCCTGTTCCTGTCTGCCTGTGGTGGCGGCAATAGTGAAACCCGTGTCGAAGCAGGAAACCGGGAAGGTGTGCTGCATTTTGGCAACCATAGTGAACCCCAGGGGCTGGATCCCCATATCGTCACCGGTGTACCGGAAAACCACATCATACTTTCCCTGTTTGAAGGCCTGGTCAGCAAAAACCCCTACACCCTGGAAGTGGAGCCCGGGGTTGCCGAGAGCTGGGAGATATCCGAGGACGGACGTGTCTACACGTTCCATCTCCGGAACAATGCCAAATGGAGTAATGGCGACCCTGTGACTGCCGAAGATTTTCGCTGGTCCTGGCAAAGAGCGCTTTCCCCGATTCTGGGTAGTGAATACAGCTATATGTATTACGGCATAGTTAATGCCGAGGCCTACAACAAGGGTGACATGCCTGATTTCAGCCAGGTGGGCGTTAAAGTACTGGATACTCTCACGCTTGAAGTCACCCTGATTTCACCTGTTCCGTATTTTCTCCAGCTCACTGACCATCACAGCATGTATCCCATCCATCGAAGCTCTGTGGAGTCTTTCGGCGCAGCAGATGACCGTATTGCCCCCTGGGCCAGGGAAGGGAGCATCGTGACCAACGGTGCCTTCGTGGTGACGGAATGGCAGGTCAACTCCCATGTCAGAGTGGAAAAAAACCCGCTTTACTGGGATGCTGACAAGGTAAAACTCAATGCCATCGTGTTTTACCCCACGGAAAATCTGGTAACAGAAGAGCGCATGTTCCGTGATGGCCAACTGCACCGGACAGAAGAAATTCCCCTCGAGAAAATTGCCACCTATCGGCAAGAGCAGCCTGAGGTTGTGGCAATAGCACCCTGGATTGGTTCATATTTTTATATGATCAATACCACACGCCATCCCCTTGATGATGTCCGGGTTCGCAAGGCCCTGGCCATGTCCATCGACCGGGAACTGGTTTCGGAAACCGTGATTCAGGGCGTGCACCTGCCGTCAACCAGTCTGGTACCACCTGGCACGCTGGGCTATGAGCCCCCGAAAGTCTTTTCCTATGACCCTGAACAGGCCAGGGCGCTACTGGCTGAAGCCGGCTACCCGAATGGAGAGGGGTTTCCCGGTTTTGAGCTGTTGTATAACACCCATGAGGATCACCGAAAAATCGCGGTGGCACTCCAGCAGATGTGGCTGGAAAACCTGAACATCAATGTCAATCTGGTAAACCAGGAGTGGAAGGTCTATCTGGATTCCCATAACAACATGAACTATGACATGTCACGTCGAGGCTGGATCGGTGATTTTGTCGACCCCTATACCTTCCTGAACATGTATATCTCGGAAGGCGGCAACAACAATACCGGTTTTGCCAATGCCCGTTATGATGAAATTGTCCTGAAGGAAGCGCCGGCAGAGCTGGACCGGGACAAACGTTACAAGCTCTACCGGGAAGCAGAGACCATTTTGCTGGAAAACATGCCGATACTTCCGGTGTTTACCTATCAGTTCAAACACCTCATCCAGACCAGCGTGAAAGGCATGCCAACCAACATCATGGATCATTACAACTACAAGTATGTTTCCCTCGAACCCCAGGGTTAAGTAGTACTCCATGTGGCGTTTCATCACTTTCCGGATTCTGCAATCCATTCCGGTCATCCTGACAGTGATTACTGTCACGTTTTTCCTTGTCCGGGCGGCACCAGGCGGTCCTTTCGATTCTGAAAAGGCGGTCAATGCCCAGGTGAAGGCAGCGCTGGAAGCCAGGTATCAGCTCGACCTGCCGATGCATGAGCAGTACCTGTCTTACCTGTCTGACCTGTTTGCGGGCGATATGGGACCCTCGTTCTACTATCCGGGGCGTAGTGTCAACGACCTGATATTCCAGGGTTTGCCGATTACCGCTGAACTGGGCTTGTATGCGTTGATATTTGCCCTGTTGGTCGGCACCCTGGCCGGTGTTTTTGCCGCTCTAAAGCCCAATACCATTCAGGACTACATCCCCATGAGCCTGGCAATGATCGGTATCTGTATGCCATCGTTTTTGCTGGGCCCCTTGCTGGTGCTTATTTTCGGCATCTGGCTGGATATCATGCCAATTTCAGGTTGGGGAGACACACCGGGGGACAAGGTGCTGCCGAGCATTACCCTGGGCGCCATGTATGCCGCCTATATCGCCCGCCTGAGCCGGTCCGGGATGCTCGAGATAATGAACCAGGACTATATTCGAACCGCCCGGGCAAAAGGGCTGCCAGAGCATACCGTGGTAATCAGGCATGCTCTCAGGGGTGGACTACTCCCCGTCATCAGTTATCTGGGGCCAGCCTTTGCAGCGCTGCTCAGCGGCTCTTTTGTCGTGGAAACAGTCTTCCAGATTCCCGGGCTGGGGCGTTTTTATATCCAGGCTGCCTTCAATCGGGACTACACCATGATCCTGGGTACCACGGTTTTTCTGTCCACGCTTATCGTGGTGTTCAATCTGCTTTCAGATGTGTTGGCCGCCTGGCTGAATCCCAGGCTGCGTTACCAGTTCAGGCAATGACATGACTGAATCCCCTGACATTGAAAATCTGGCACAGGCCATGCCCCACGGAACCTCCCTGTGGGAGGACGCCGTGCATCGCCTGCGCAAGAACAAACTGGCCATGTTCGGTTTGTGTTATCTGTTGATTCTGGTGCTGGTGTGCCTGATCACTCCCTGGATCGCGCCTTATGGATACGAGGAGCAAAACCTTCGCCTGGGTGCTGTGGGTCCAACAGCAGAACACTGGCTCGGGACGGACACATTTGGACGGGACCTGCTTACACGTATTCTTTACGGGGGCCGAATATCTCTGCTGGTCGGGTTTATCGCCACCTTTGTCGCCCTGGCCATCGGAGTAGGGTATGGCGCAATAGCCGGATATGTGGGAGGCAGAGTTGACGCCATCATGATGCGTCTTGTAGACATCATCTATGCCTTGCCTTACATGATCTTTATCATCCTGCTTATGGTGGTGTTCGGCCGGAACCTGCTGCTGCTTTTCCTGGCTATCGGCGCGGTTGAATGGCTGGTCATGGCCCGTATCGTCCGCGGTCAGATCCAGAGCCTGCGCCAGCAGGAGTATGTGGAAGCCGCCTTGTCACTGGGCCTGTCTCCGGCAGCGCTGATCATCAGGCATCTGATACCCAATGCCCTGGGGCCTGTCATCGTTTACACCACCCTGACCATTCCGAATGTCATGCTTCTGGAGGCATTCCTGAGCTTTCTGGGGTTGGGTATACAACCGCCGCAGTCATCCTGGGGCGTGCTTATCTCCTATGGCGTGGAAACCATGGAAGAGTTCCCATGGCTGCTGATCTTCCCGGGCCTGGCGTTGACCGTTACGCTATTTGCCCTGAATTTCCTGGGTGACGGCCTGCGTGATGCGCTTGATCCCAAGGCGTCAAAGGATTAGGCGGGGATATGGCATTACTGCAGGTCAAGGATCTCAGCATTCATTTCCATACCCGTAACGGCCTGGCAAAAGCCGTGGACGGCATCAGTTTTGATGTCGAGGCGGGCAAAACCTTTGCGATCATTGGCGAATCCGGCTCAGGTAAATCCGTCGCCTGTTACAGCCTTTTGGGCCTAGTACCCATGCCGCCGGGACGACTCGAATCCGGCCAAGCCATATTTCAGGATCAGGACCTGCTAACCCTTGATGCCGCTGACATGAGAAAGGTAAGGGGAAAGGGCATCTCCATCATTTTCCAGGACCCGATGACCACCCTGAATCCTTATCTGAGGATAGGTGACCAGCTTATCGAACCCCTGATGCTGCATGACGGCATGAGCCGCAAGGAAGCCTGGAAGCGCGGCATCGCCATTCTTGAAGAGGTCGGGATTCGTCAGGCGGAACAGCGGATGAATGCCTGGCCCTTCGAGTTTTCTGGCGGGATGCGGCAGCGCGTTGTGATAGCCATGGCCCTGGTCACCGAGCCCCGAATCATCATTGCTGATGAACCCACCACGGCTCTGGATGTTACGGTACAGGCCCAGATCCTCAAGTTACTGAAAGACCTGCAGGAGCGGCACAACATCGGGGTGATTTTTATCAGCCATGATCTGAGTGTCGTCGCTGACATTGCCGATGACATAGCAGTGATGCAAAACGGCAGATTTGTCGAAACAGGCAAACCTGATGCCATATTCCATAATCCCCAGCATGCCTATACCCGAAAACTGCTGGCAGCCGTTCCCGCCACCCAAAAAGAGCAGGGCAGTGAAGCACAGGCACTACTGGTCAAGGTGGATAATCTGGTCGTGGAGTTTGCCGGCAGCAAAAAACAGGAGGTCTTCAGGGCTGTCAGCGAGGTCACCCTTGAACTCAGACGCCAGGAGATATTGGGGCTGGTGGGCGAATCCGGCTCTGGTAAATCCACCCTGGGCAGAACCATTATCCGTCTGCTGGAACCCGCCGGTGGCAAGGTCATTTTCGATGGTCAGGACATCAGCCACTTCAGCTCTGCCCGGATGAAACCTCTGCGCAGAAGGATGCAGATGATCTTTCAGGACCCCTACGCCAGCCTGAATCCCCGTATGACTGTCTACGACACCCTGGCAGAACCGCTGCTGCTGCATGGGATTTGCACCCGTAAGAATCTGGATACAGCGGTTTTTGAGTTGATGGACTCTATCGGCCTGGCGCGGGAAAGTGTCTTGCGGTATCCCCATGAATTTTCCGGTGGGCAGCGCCAGCGCATCGCCATTGGTCGCGCCATCGCAACCAAACCCGAATTCATTGTGGCTGATGAGCCGGTGTCAGCACTGGATGTGACAATTCAGGCCCAGATCCTGGATCTCCTTCTGGAATTGGTGGATCGGTTTAACCTGACCATGCTGTTTATCTCTCACGACCTGGGCGTGGTTCGTTATCTCTCGGATCGCATTGTCGTCATGAAGGATGGCCAACTGGTGGAGGCGGGGACAGTAGAACAGGTCTTCGATGCGCCGACCCAGGAATATACCAGGGCCCTGTTGAATGCCATTCCGGGTAAATCGCTGCTGGATCAGCAAGCTCCCGACTAGGCGCAGCAGAAGCTCAGAACCCGTCCTTCCAGCTGCGTATAGCCGCAAACACCTCTTCCGGTTTGCCCAGGTCACGACCACTGTGTGCACAGGCCGATTCAATTATCTCCGGGGCATTGCAGCGCAGGAAAGGATTGGTCGCCAATTCCTCGCCGATAGTGGTTGGCACTGTAGGCAGATCCTTGTCGCGCTTGCCTTGCTCCCGTGCAATACGGGCATTGAGGTCTTCATCATCTGGTGTCACTGCATGAGCAAAGGCAAGATTGGACATGGTGTACTCGTGGGCGCAATAAACCCGGGTTCCGGCTTCAAGCCCGGCCAGTTTTTGCAGCGATTGATGCATCATGCCATGGGTGCCCTCAAAAACCCGACCGCACCCACCGGCGAACAGCGTGTCACCGCAGAAAAGTACGGGTGCCTGCCCTCGACTAACGTAGGCAATGTGATCCATGGTGTGGCCAGGAATTTCCAGGATGCTGAAATGTTCACCCAAAAGATCGATTTCGTCACCTTCCCGAAGGGGATGCGTCACGGCCGGGATATTTGGTGAATCAGGCCCGTAAACGGGCACATCAAAGGCCGCCTTGAGGGCAGCAATACCCCCGGTATGGTCGCCATGATGATGCGTGATCAGAATGGCGCTGAGTGTGAGTCCCCCAGCCGAGAGAGCCGCCAGTACAGGACTGGCATCACCGGGGTCAACTATGCCGCACTCTTTACTGCCTGATGGTCTGAACAACCAGAGATAATTGTCATTGAAGGCTTTGACGGGGGTAATTTCCAGCATATTTGACCTCTATGAATGACTGGTGCGACAGGTATATTTCCGTGCTGCAGTTTGGCTGAGCGTGCCGGCGTCTGTCGCAACTCACCGGTGAGTCGGGTATGATAACCAAATTCTTATCGTGTGTCGGTCGCCAAGGTGTTCTGGAAAACTAACAGGGAAACCCTAGATACTCCCGGTTTTTACCATGCCATGAGCGACTGGTATCAAACCCCGCTAGGCGAGCGATTACTGTCAGCTGAGCAGGGCATGCTGGATGAATGCCTGAGTCGGCGATTTGGCTACCATCTCCTGCAGATCAGTTGCGCCAATATCCCCATGTACCGGAACAGCCCGGTGGGACATAAATTTTCCCTGACACATAACATGGAGACCCAGGGGCATGGTCTGGTGGCCAGAGGTGAGGCCATCCCCCTGGCCAGTGACTCCGTGGATGTGGTGTTGCTGCACCATGCACTGGATTTTACCTCTCATCAGCACCAGCTTTTACGTGAGGTTTCCCGCGTGCTGATTGCAGGCGGTCATATCATTATTGTTGGTTTCAATCCCCTGAGCAGTTGGGGCCTCAGAACACGCCTGCCGGGCCGAAAAAAACACCCCTGGCAAGGGCGTCTGCTCAGTACCCTGCGGTTAAGTGACTGGCTCAAATTACTGGATTTCCAGATCGATCAGGTACGTTATGGCGCCTACTACCTGCCGGTAAACTCACCGCGGGTCATCCGTTATTCCGGCATCCCCGATGGCTTTGCCACGCGCCTTAACTGGCCTACGGGCGGGTTCTACCTCATTTCTGCCCGCAAACAGGTGTTGCCTCTGACACCCATCCAGTCTTCCTGGCGGGAATTTGCCAGTGCCAACGTCGGCCTCCCGATTGCAGAAAACATCACACCTGTTTCCCGTGACCTGCTGGCCGCCAGCAATGAGGAAACCAAGCAGTAGCCCTATGCCTGAAGTCGTTCGGATCTATACTGATGGTGCCTGTCGCGGAAATCCCGGACCAGGCGGCTGGGGCGCAGTGCTGCGCTTTGGGGACAAGGAAAAGCTGCTGTATGGCGGTGATCCGGAAACCACCAATAACAGGATGGAGCTGACGGCTGTTATCAAGGCGCTGGAGTGCCTGAAAGGTAATAAATGGCCCGTCGAGATCACCACCGATTCAAAATATGTCCTGCAGGGCATCACTGAATGGATCGCAGGGTGGAAGCGCAAAGGCTGGAAAACCGCCAGCAAGAAGCCTGTTCTGAATGTTGAGCTCTGGCAGGAGCTTGATGCCCTTGTCAGCCAGTTTCAGATTAACTGGCACTGGGTAAAAGGCCATAGCGGACACCCGGAAAATGAACTGGCTGATCAGCTGGCTAATCGCGGTATTGATGAACTTTGATGCCGCCTTTGACACGGAGTAATACCTGACCCATGCGACAGATAGTACTGGACACCGAAACCACGGGGCTGGACCCCGCCCAGGGGCACAAGGTCATTGAAATCGGCTGTGTCGAGATGGTGAATCGCCGTCTTACGGGCAACCACCTGCATGTCTACATCAACCCCCAGCGGGAAGTTGAGGCGGCAGCACTGGAAGTCCACGGTATTACCAACGAATTCCTCGCTGACAAACCCCTGTTCAGGGATATTGCAGACAGCTTTGTGGAATTTGTCAAAGATGCAGAGTTGATTATCCATAACGCGCCCTTCGATATAGGCTTCCTCGACCACGAACTGGCGGCCCTTAAACGGGGCTACAAACCCATGCATGAATACTGTACGGTACTTGATTCCCTGGTCATGGCCAGAAAGAAGCATCCCGGGCAGAAGAATAACCTTGACGCTCTGTGCAAACGCTACATGGTGGACAACACCCAGCGTGAGTTGCACGGCGCCTTGCTGGATGCCGAAATTCTGGCCGATGTCTACCTGATGATGACTGGTGGGCAGTCCAGTCTGTCCCTGGGGTATGAAGAGAATGCATCTCGGGAGCAGGGCGGTGAAATCCGACGCCTGGATACCAATCGCAAGGCACTGCGGGTCATCAGGGCAAACGAGGCTGAAATCAGTGCCCATGAGGCCAGACTGGCAGAAATTGACAAAACAGCTGAAAACGGCTGCCTGTGGCTGAAGGCATGAATAAATTCAGGGCTCAAGAGAATCCGGTATCGGTCGTTAATTCTTGAAGTAGTAGGTCCTGGTGCATATAATCCGTGGCTTCTGTGGACTTAAATATGTCCATTTATCCTTTAAATTCAATCCATTAAAAGAAAATAAGGAACCCCTATGGAAGTGCTCGAAATGGATACCGCAATGCTCGTATCCGGCATTATTCTGGTTATTACCTTCATCGGTATCTTTACCGAAGGTGTACACGGATTTCACCGTGCCAAATTTGCCCTGGGTGGTGCTGGCGCCATGGTTCTTGCTGGTCAGTATTACGGCTTTTACAGCCCGGATCTGGCCATTGAGGCAATTGACTGGAACGTGATATTCCTGCTTGGTGCCATGATGACCGTGGTGGCCATTATGATTCCCACCGGGGGATTCCAGATGCTGGCCTATAAAATCGCTGACCTCAGTAAAGGGCGTTTGTATCTGCTGCTGGTGATGATGGGAACATTGGTGACCTTCCTGTCACTGTTGCTGGACAACGTGACCACGGTGGTGATTTTTGGTCCATTGATCATTCTCATCGCCAGGGCCATGAACGTCAGCCCGATTCCTTATCTGCTCGCAGCCGCACTGCTATCTGATACCGGTGGTGTTGCTACCCTGGTGGGTGACCCACCCAACCTGATGATCGGTTCAGCTGCCGGCATCGACTTCAATACCTTTTTCTACCATATGGGCGGCATTGTCTTTATCGCATGGATAGGCACCTTGCTGGCCATGAAAGTGGTGTTCAAGAAGGAACTGGCAGAAAAGCCTGAACTCAGGGACTTCAGTCAGCAGGAAGAACTGCATGACCCCTACACCTGGAAAGTCTCCCTGATTGTTCTGGGCATCATGGTGATCGGTTTCATCATGCATAACACCCTGCACTGGGAAGCCTGGTTTGTGGCCGGCATGGGCCTGACTCTCCTTGTTTTCTTCGGCAAGGAAGTAGACATGGATGAGCATTTTGCGGATATCGAGCTGACATTGCTCATGTTCTTCATGGCCCTGTTCATTATCGTGGGCGGTGTTGAGCACAGCCACTTCCTGGAATATATCGGTCAGTTCATCCTGCCTTTTGTCCGTGATGATCTGCTCACTGCCTGTATCGTCCTGATGTGGGTGGCTGCAGTACTGTCTGCCTTCATTGACAACATTCCATTCACAGCCGCCATGATCCCGATCATCCTTGGCCTGGAACAGCAGGGCGTGAACGTAACCGCGCTCTGGTGGGCACTGGCCGCAGGTGTGGGTATGGGCGGTAATGGCAGCCACCTGGGCTCCACAGCCAACGTATTCATCGTGACTATTTCCGAAAAACTGGCCAAGGATGAAGGCAGGCCGGAACTGGCCATCACTCCCGGCCTGTGGTTGAAGAAGGGCTCACCGATCATGATACTTACCCTGATCATTTGCTCCATCATCATGTCAGTCTTCTTTGACTTCTATGACAATCCGGAAGCACTGGCCCATCTGCGTGATGCCGGTGAAGCTGCAATGGAAGCTGCTCACTAGGCAAGTAACTAGAAACGGGGGCTGTCGAGAGGCAGCCCCCGTTTTTTTATTCCCGCTTTAGTTTTTTCGCCATACACGGCAAAATCCCCGTTCGTTAATCCCCTGGAGCATGCATTTTGGAATTTCTGACTGAATACGGTCTGTTTCTGGCCAAAACGGCGACGGTTGTTCTCGCCATTATCATTATCATGGCCGCTGCTGTTGCCAATGCCAGCAAGCAAAAGAAAGACAGCAAGGGCAGCCTGACGGTCACTCACCTGAACAAGGAGTTTGAGGATCTGCGCGATACCATCAAACACGTGGTGGAAGATGAAGACACCCTGAAGGAAGACGCCAAGGCCGAAAAGAAAAAGCGCAAAGCTGAAAAGAAAGCTCGCAAAAAAGCCGGGCAGGATAATGAGCTCAAGAAACGGGTTTATGTCATAGATTTCAATGGCGATCCCAAAGCCTCTCAGGTGGATGAATTACGTCAGAGTATCACTGCCATCCTGAGTGAGGCGCGGGCTGAAAAAGATGAAGTGCTCGTAAGACTGGAAAGTCCTGGCGGCATGGTTCATGCGTACGGTCTGGCAGCATCACAACTCACCCGCATCAGGGAACACAACATCCCCCTGACCATTTGCGTGGACAAGGTAGCCGCCAGTGGCGGTTACATGATGGCTTGTGTTGCCAATAACCTGGTCGCCGCACCGTTTTCCTACATCGGTTCCATTGGGGTGGTTGTCCAGATGCCAAACTTCAATCGGTTACTGAAAGAAAAACACGTGGACTTTGAACAGATCACTGCCGGTGAATACAAGCGCACCTTGACCATGTTCGGTGAGAATACCGAGCGGGGCAGGAAAAAACTCAGCGAGGATATCCAGGAAATTCATGATCATTTCAAGGATTTCATCCGCCTGTCACGTCCCCGAATGGATATCGACAAGCTGGCCACAGGAGAAGTCTGGCTTGGCAGTAAAGCCCTGGAACTCGGACTGGTAGATGCTGTAGGCACCAGTGACGAGTATATAGTTACCGCCTGCAAGGATGCAGAGGTGTACCAGGTAAGCTATGAGAAGAAAAAGAAGATTGCTGACAAGCTGGGGAAGGTGATGGAAAGCGCCATGGACAATACCCTGTCGCGCTGGCTTCACCGCTCAGCCAATCGCGATGAGTGGATTGGCTGAGAAGTGCAGGGATGCAAATAACGCTCTAGCGACGCCGGAACAGGGGCTCGGGCTTGGCTATCGTACTCTGGTAATTTGTCGAAAAATCACTGAGTGCTGACAGGGCCTCGTCCACCTTGATGGCATCATCAAGCATGAAGCTGTCGATACCACACTGGCTCAGATAAAACATCTGGTCACGCATAAAATCACCAGAAGCCCTCAGCTCTCCCTTGAATCCCAGACGTTTGCGCAGAATGGCAGCGGTAGAGAACAGACGGCCATCCCTGAATACAGGAAAATACAGGCAAATCAGCGGCAGGTGATCAACATCACCTTCAAGCTCGTAAGGATCATCCTCACTTTCCAGGCAAACACCTACCTGTTTGCCACTTTCCAGAAGAGACTCTTTTTCAGCGACCCACATGGCCAGCGGCACTATGATACGCTCGGCAGTCTCGGCGCCAGTCACATTATCCAGGCCGGACGCCATGTCCACTCTTTGCCAGTCATTGCTGGCAACCTGTCCGTCTTTAATCAGCGTTGGCATAAACGCGCTCCTTGTAGGGGTCGATGCCGATCCGGTTATAGGTATTCAGGAAGTTTTCACCGTCCTGCCTGTTATCCAGATATACATCGATAATTTTTTCTATCACATCCGGCATGTCATCCTGGGCGAATGACGGCCCAAGGACTTTGCCCAGGGCGGTATCCCGGTCTGAGCTGCCGCCCAGGGTAACCTGGTAGAACTCTTCACCTTTCTTGTCGACACCCAGAATGCCGATGTTTCCGACATGATGGTGTCCACAGGCATTCATGCACCCGGAAATATTCAGTGTGATGTCGCCTATATTCTTGAGCCGGTCAAAATCATCAAAGCGGCGCTGGATAGACTCAGCAATGGGAATGGACTTGGCATTGGCCAGGGAACAGTAATCTCCACCTGGACAGCAAATGATGTCATTGAGCAAACCAAGGTAAGGCGTCGCCAGAGCTTCCGTCTTGCAGTCCTTGTAGAGGTTATAGAGATCCTTCAGACGCACATCGGTCAGCACCAGGTTTTGTTCGTGGGTAA
>Ga0181593_10001131_pt1 | contig 23936 bp, 22 predicted proteins | sample 071ome_19_FD_133756 | JGI IMG/M metagenome (GOLD analysis project Ga0181593, IMG submission 133756) | Coastal salt marsh microbial communities from the Groves Creek Marsh, Skidaway Island, Georgia - 071413AT metaG (megahit assembly) | ecosystem: Environmental > Aquatic > Marine > Intertidal...
CAAAAACGTCATCCAAGACCGGCTCGAACGTGTAAAAGGCATTGCCCGCATCAATGTTTTCGGCGGCGGTGAACGGGAATTACAGGTCGTCGTCGATCCCGAACGCATGGCCCGTTTCGGCCTGACAGTGACACAAATTAAAAATGAATTACGCGCGGCCAATGCCACCGTATCGGCCGGCGATGTCGACGAAGGCAAGCGGCGCTACGTGGTTCGCACCGAGGGTGAACTTAATACCTTGGACCATGTGCGCGAAGTCGTCTTACGTACCGTTCGTGACACAGCTACCGGACAGGTTGCCCGCGTTACGGTAAACGATATTGCTACGGTGAAGTTTGGCTATAAAGATCCAAGATTTAGGATCAGATTGCTTGGCGAACAGGCAATTGCCATCAATGCCACCCGCGAAACCGGCGCCAACGTCATGGATGCTATGCAGGGTATTCGTAAAGCCATTGGTGACCTTAACAAGCATGAACTTCCCGCCGCCGGATTGAATTTATGGCAGGTCTACGATGAAACGGTATACATAACCTCTTCAATCGACCTTGTTCAGCAAAATATTTTTGTCGGCGGCGCCTTAGCTGCCCTTATTCTCTTATTATTTTTGCGCTCTATCGGTGCGACACTCGTCGTATCGTTCGCCATTCCGATTTCCATCATCGGCTCATTTGTTGCCATGACGGCATTGGGGCGCTCAATCAATGTCATTTCCTTAGCCGGGCTCGCTTTTGCGGTTGGCATGGTCGTCGATGCCGCGATTGTCGTGCTGGAAAACATATTCCGTCTGCGCCAGGAAGGCCGCTCGCGTTTTGATGCTGCTTACGAAGGTGCCAAGCAAGTCTGGGGCGCCATTTTGGTTTCCTCACTGACAACAGTGGTCGTTTTTATTCCGATCTTAGTGATGCCACTTGAAGTTGGGCAACTGTTTCGGGATATTGCCGTCGCCATATCGGTTGCGGTTTTGTTGTCACTTATCGTGGCCGTTACGGTCATTCCGTCACTTGCATGCAAACTTTTAGGCAAACCCAAGCCGGAAAGTGCTGTTTTCTCACGTATTCCAGTGATTGATCCTGCAGCGTCACGGTTTGTTGAGATCATTTTAGCCATAACCCGGCGAGTTGTAGCAAGCCGCAGTCTTTCGATCTTCGTTGTCGTTTGCATTTGCAGTTTAACGGCGCTGGGAACGTATTTGTTCTTACCAAAGCTGGATTACCTACCGGAAGGAAACCGCAATTTGGTTTTCGGTCTCATCAAACCCCCGCCCGGCTACAACTTAAAAACGATGACGGAAATTGCGACCCGCATGGAAAATGAAATCAGTCATCTTTGGACCGTCAAGACCGGGCCAGAATCAAAACCGGGTGAGCCGCCCAAAATGCAGCGCTTCTTTTTTGTCGCAAGCCCAAACCGCACCTTCATCGGTGGTTCAGCCGAAGATCCCAGCCGGGTCAAAGAACTCATCCCGGTTTTACAAGAAGCGGCAAACCGGGAACCGGGCTCCTTCGGCATTGTCCGGCAATTATCCCTTTTCGGGCGCGGCATCGGGGGGGCGCGCAAAATCGAATTGCATATCAGCAGCCCGAAACTTGAGGATAATTTTGAAGTTGCCCGCGAAACGGTCCGTTTGATCGAACAGGTTATGCCACGCCGTCTGGGCACGCAGATCAATCCAAAGCCGGGCTTGGAAATGGGCTCGCCGGAAATTCGAATTTATCCCAACCGCATTCGGCTGAGTGAAAGCGGCGTCACAGCCCGGGAACTGGCTGATACGATTGACGCCTTTAATGACGGACTGAGGGTATCCGAGATTTCGGTGGATAACAAAATTATGGATTTGATGCTCAAAGGGCCCGCGCAAAATGTGGCAACGACGCAAGGCATCAATCAATTGCCGGTTGTGACCAAGGACGGCACGATCGTGCCGGCGGCTTCACTTTCAAAAGTTGATGTCACATCAGGCCCTGTTCAAATTCAGCGCCTGGAGCGCACTCGAACCGTTACCATTGATGTCAGCCCGCCTGAAACCATGCCGCTTGAACAAGCGATAGAACTGCTGCAGCAAAATGTCGTGACGCCCTTGGAGAAAACAATGCTTAAACCCGGCATGCGTATACGCATCAGCGGTTCGGCCGACCAGCTGGCGCAAACCTGGAATTATATGGTTTGGGATTTGTTGCTGGCTGTGGTTATTGTTTATCTGGTTATGGCGATCTTGCTTGAAAGCTTTATTTACCCATTCATTATTATGCTTTCGGTTCCCCTCGCGACAGCGGGTGGCGTAGCCGGCCTTGCCGTATTAAATCTCTATAAGTTTCATGCTTTAGACATGTTAACACTGCTCGGGTTTGTGATTTTAATCGGTATTGTTGTTAACAACGCCATATTGCTCGTTCACCAAACCTTATATCAAATCCGCGAACATGGATTGGCTGTGACCGATGCGATTTATGAATCCACGCGCAACCGCATCCGGCCCATCTTCATGTCAACATTAACGAGCATTTTCGGCATGATGCCTTTGGTATTATTTCCCGGCGCCGGTTCGGAATTGTACCGGGGCTTAGGATCTGTCGTTTTGGGCGGCTTAGCATTTTCGGCGGTCCTGACTTTGGCCATCATCCCGCCGTTACTGGGATTGGTCACCGGATTTGCCGAAAACCGCCGGCACCGATCCGATCAAACGGCAAAATTATCTGCCGAGTGAGTCACCTCTTTACGATTTACACAAAACAATCACGAACACATCATCGTCTTCATGTGATGTGACGATCGTGTGCCCCGTGGTTTCACAGAATGCCTCAAAGTCTGCCGTCGCTGCCGGATCCGTCGTCAAAACTTCGAGCTCATCGCCAGCAGAAAGTGGCCGGAGCGCCTTGTTTGCCCGTAATACGGGTAAGGGGCAAAGCAGCCCTTTGACGTCCAAAACCGTGCGCGCCATGAAATTTCTTTCTTGCTGAACTGTATGTGGAACGACTTATACGGCCTTCTTACGGTGCAGCAAATTGATTAACCGCGGACGAACGATTCGAAGCCTTATGAGCTGACAAAATTTTCTTATTTATCAAAGCGGTAAAGCAAGAAAATGCTGCAATGCAGTATAGTTTGCGCGACGCAGCAAGTTATGTGTGGCATTTATCGATTTTTTTTTCGCACGAATTTGTTTGCGCCGCTTTATTTGAATTCAGTAATACTTACATAATGCATTGATATATAATTATTAATTATGTTGGCATTGTTAAGCTCTGAATTCTTCTACCTAGATACATAAAATATCGCTAATTTTGCTACGCACAAAAATTATTGAAAATTTCTGTAGCCCCCGACACCACCTTCCCTTAAATTACGTTTTGCGAATACACGAGAATTCTAACAAACCGCAGGATGTGAGGGTTAGCAGCACTCAAATTCGACAGTGCACCGCACAGTAGCATTCGGTTTCGAACCAAAAATATCGGTACGATTAACTTTAGGACAATGGATTTCCGCAGATGAAGTTCGACACAATTCAGAAAAACACGCTTCATGCCAGCACGCTCTTGAAGGCCATGAGCAATCCCCACCGGCTTCTCATTTTAAGTCAATTGACCCATGGCGAGCGGTGTGTGAGTGAATTGGAAAACATTGTTGGCCTCAGCCAGTCGGCTTTGTCACAGCATTTGGCCCGCTTGCGCCGGGATAAGGTTGTCAAAACACGGCGCGCTGCGCAGACAATCTACTATTCTTTAGCCGGCGATGAAGTCGAAGCGGTGATTGATGCGTTGTATCAATTATACAACCAACCCAAAACGCCTGTTTCCGGCGCCTTCGAAGCAGCCTAAATATCACGCATTTGTGCACTGATTTTCGTGCCCATTTTTAAGCTTTCCCTTTCAATACAAGTTTTTTGTGTATAATCTTCCTCGGCAACCCTAGTGACCCTGGGCCAGCCAAGGAAGCCCCGATATGATATGCCGCCAACTGTTTGATAGCGTTTCCAGCACTTATACATATCTCCTCGCCAATCGCCGTAACGGTGAAGCGCTCATCATCGATCCGGTTATCGAAAACGTTGATCACTACATTGAGCTGATTGACCAACTCGGTTGTAGACTTTTAAAAGCCGTTGATACCCACACACATGCCGATCACATCACCGGTATGGGCGAACTACGCGACCGCACCCGATGCGTCACCGTTATGGGCAGCAAATCCGGCGTCGATTGCGTATCTATGCGGGTCGAGGAAGGCGAAACCATCGACATCGACGGCCTGAGCATGCGTGTGCTCTACACACCGGGGCATACGAATGACTCTTATTCTTTTTATATGGATGACCGGGTCTTTACCGGTGATACCCTGCTAATTCGCGGGACCGGCCGAACAGACTTTCAAAACGGCGACCCTCACGCTTCTTATGATTCTATCGTCAACAAATTATTCCGCCTCCCTGAAGAAACTCTTGTTTACCCCGCTCACGATTACAAAGGTGATACGGTCAGCACAATCGGCGAAGAAATCGCATTTAACCCGCGCCTCAAAGGAAAGTCGGAAAGTGAATACGTCGAAATCATGAACGGTCTGAATTTGCCGAACCCAAAACTCATGGACGTTGCCGTGCCGGCCAACCTCAAGGTCGGTTTCAAGGCGGAAGATCCGGAAATTATAGAAAGCACGCTGACAACGGAAAAACTCATTGCAAACCAAAACGATCATATTTTTGTCGATCTGCGCGAAGAGTCCGAACGATGCCGGGATGGTGTCATCCCAGGTTCTATCCACGTGCCTTACATTCACCTTAAAGAGTACATCAAACCCGGTGGCATGCTGTGCGCTATGTGTAATCAGGTTGAAGATAAAGACGTGATCTTGTATTGCGCCTTTGGCGAGCGGTCCGCACTGGCCTTAAAAGAACTGCATGCATGCGGCATTAAGAATGTGAAACACATGGGTGGCGGTATTGATGCCTGGCGCCAGGCGGGCGGCACCATCGAGGAGGCCAGACAATCAGCTTAAAAGATCAATCAGCTTAATTTAAGAAAAACACCTGTTATGCCTTAAGACCAGGGCATATGATGATAACAATAAACGCCCATGCATAGGGCTATTTAGCTAACCGGGAGGACACCATGAAGTCACTTTTCAAAAAATCATTTGCCGTTTCCGCGCTCGCCTTGGGAATCACCGCTTTTCAGCCGGCGACATCCAAGGCCGTCACCCTCGAAATGGCGTATATGCCGATCGTGCCGTGCAGCCAATTATTTGTTATCGAAGGCATGGGCTGGGCCAAAAAGGCCGGCATTAATTTAAAACTCACCCGGTTCCCTAACGGTCCGGCCATTGTGCAGGCGATTGCATCAGGCAAGATGGATGTCATGTGCTTCGGCATCGGCCCGGCTATGGTCACACGCGGCAAGGGCATTAAATTAAAAGTCATCGCCTCCGGTATCATCGAGCAAATTGCCGTTGTCGCGCAAGGCGAGTTCGTTAAGTTTGTCGATAAACACGGTGCCAAAAAAGCCATCACCGCATTTGCCAAGGCCAAAGGCCGCAAGGTTAAAATCGCCAGCTTTCCGAAAGGCTCCGTGCCCGATACGGTCACGCGCCATTGGCTGCTTAACATGCTTAAACTTGAACTGAACCAAGTCGAATTAATCGGCATGGGCGCATCACGGGTTCAACAAGCGTTGCTGTCGCGCTCGGTTGACGCCGCCGGCATTCTCGAGCCCATCCTCACGGTCGTTTCGGAAAAACTCAAAGGCGCGAAAGTCATCGCCGGATCGAAAGACATGATGCCGGGTCAACCGGGCTCCACGATTGCCGCGCGGGAAAACATCATCGCAAAACACCGCGCCGCATTGGTGAAGTTGATTGAACTGCATATCAAGGCGACAAAGCTTTTGAAAAAGAATCCCGAAAAGGCGGCCAAACACGTGAAGAACTTCATTGCCAAAGGTTTGCTGTCGGAACAACTCGTTCTAAAGGCCTTAAAATCACCATCATCAAACTTCCACGCCGATCCGCGCTCCATCGTGAAGGACACCCAATACATGGCTCAATTCCAAAAAAGCAAAAAAATTAAAACCAAAGTGTCCACAAAGGGTTTGTTCGACACGTCGATTTATGAGGAAGCAGAAAAGAACCTGATGAAATAATATTTTCTGCTTTGGATTAAATCGCTCGTGAAACCTGTAACACGCTACACGCTATCCGCGACCGGGCTGGTCATCTTCTTACTCATTTGGGAAGGGATCGCCCGTAGTGGATGGATTGAAACCCACCTACTGCCGCCGCCCTCGACGTTGCCGGTAACACTCACGTCGGAGATCAAGCTCGGCTTTTGGCAAAGCATGGTGTGGGCCAGCCTGCGCCATTACACCATCGGTTTTGTGCTCGGCTCCGTACTGGGCGTCACCTTAGGTGTGGCGGTCGCCCTCTTCCCCCGTGTTGAAGCCAGCCAAGCGTGGTTAGCGCGCATTTTCCGGCCGATCCCACCATTAGCCTGGATTCCTTTTGCGATCATTTGGTTCGGCATTTCAGAAACCGCCGCTGCGTTCATCATTTCCATCGGCATTTTTTGGATCAATTACTTCACGGCGATGGCGGCCGTACAAGCAGTCGATAAAGATTTGATCGAAGTCGCGCGCGCATTCGGTCACCGTAGATTTTATGACTTGCTGCGCAAAGTGATTCTGCCAGGTGCCGCCCCCGGTATTCTAAGCGGCCTGCGCGCCGGTTTAGGCCAAGGCTGGATGACCGTGGTCGCGGCAGAACTATTCGGCATTGCCGGCATCGGCCAGCGCATGATTGAAGCGTCCGGTCTGCTCGCTTCGGAAGTCGTCGTGCTTTACATGTTTTCCATCGCCTTGCTTTACGGCATCAGCGATTACATTTTCGTACGCATACAGGACAAGATTCTCGAATGGCAACGATAATCCATACCGAAGATCTGGCCGTCAGCTTCGACGGCACCACGACCGTTTTCGAAGGGCTGAATGTCGCCATTGAAAAGGGTGAATTCGTAACTCTCGTTGGGGTGTCTGGAGCTGGTAAATCCACCCTGCTCCGCGTCGTCGCCGATCTTATCCCGGCAAGCAAAGGAACCGTAAACGTGGATGTGCCGAAAGATCCTACTCGGCGGCCGTATGCCATGGTGTTTCAAGCCGCCAATCTGATGCCCTGGCGCAAAGTCGGCGATAACATCACCCTCGGTTTAGAAGGCCTTGAGGTTTCCGAGCAAGTTAAACAAGAGCGCATCGATTGGACTCTTAAACTCGTCGGCCTGGATGGGTATGCGGACCGTTGGCCTTATCAGCTGTCCGGCGGACAACGCCAGCGGATCGGCATCGCGCGCGCCTTGGCCGTCGATCCGGATATTCTCTTAATGGATGAGCCATTCGGGGCCTTGGATGCAATCACCCGCACCGGTTTACAAGATGAACTGCTGCGCATTTGGAAAGAAACGCAAAAATCCGTACTGTTCGTCACCCACGACATCGAAGAGGCTGTTTATCTGGGCGACCGGGTTTTATTATTAGGCGATAAGCCGGGCCGGATTGTCGAAGAATATCCGGTCGACATTGACCGCGGCACACGCCGGGTCAGTGAAGCATTCGCGCAAAAGGTCGAAGAAGTCCGCAACGGCCTGCAAAAGGCGATCGAAGCCGCCGGTGCCAATTATTCGGTCGATGAACACATGAATACAGCCGAGAAATAATCATGCCGGTTACCCTGACCGAACGGCCGATCTTCGTCACCGGCTCCGAACGCTCCGGCACCACGCTAATCATGGCCATTCTCGGCATGCATCCCCGCCTCGCCGTACCGGAAGTCACCTGGTATTACCCACGCTTCCGTCCCTGGCTATTTACCTACGGCAACCTCAAAAAACTCGGAGCCTTCCGGACCCTAGCACACGAAATGGCTTACGGCCTGCGCGTACCGTTTTGGAATATGGATGTGAATGCGGACACCTTCGGCGATGAAATCACCGACAGCGCACTCAAGTACGAGCAATCTTTCGCCGGGGTTTTCGCCGCCATGATGGAACGGTTTGCCAAACATGAAAACAAACCGCGATGGGGTGAAAAGACGCCTTATAATTTGTTCTACATTGATCAAATCATCGAAGATTTTCCCAACGCGCAAATCGTCTTCATCTACCGTGACGGACGCGATTGCACCGCCGAGTTTATGGACTCCTCTTTTGGTCCGATGAACATCTACACCGGAGCCGAACTTTGGCATATGGGTCAGCAAGCGGTGAAACCGGCGCGCGAAAAACTCTCCAAGGATCAATGGTTCGACATTAAGTACGAGGATTTCGTACGCGATCCTGTTAAGGGTATTAAGGACCTCTGCGCCTTTCTCGGCGAGGATTACGTAGAAGAGCTTTTGGAGTTTCATACCACGCCAATAGCCAAAAAACGCGGGGCCTCGAAGGACAATGCCCCCTTAGGCCATCCGATCTCGGATAAATACATCGATCGCTATAAAAACGAGATGAGTATTCGCGATCAGCGCATCATGTCCTGGGTCGCCGGTGATAGTCTGCGCGAACTCGGGTACGACAATATTCTCGAGCCGTTAGCGCTCACCGATAAACAGGTCGACTTCATGGAGGAAATGGACGGCCGCTACCGCGCCGTGAACCTCGAAGCCCCGGGTGGCTGGATCACCTTCGAAAGCTATAACGACGGATTATTGGATGCCCGCGAAGCCCGCCGTGAAGCCGGTGTTTGGCAGGACTTTCCTGACCCCGCGCCGTTTCCTGTCGGCACCCCATACGAAGAAACCCTGAGCGGCATGCGAGCACATCGGAAATGGAAAGAACATTTCCACATTCAGCGCGACACCGGCGCCAACAAACGGGTTTTATAAGAAAGCGGGTGCTTTAGTCATACTGTGCGGCGACTATTTTCCGACGACGAATCGTACAAATACTCCCGAATACCTTTGTATCGTATGAGGACATCCTGCTGGCGCTGATAATACTTAAATAACTCTTTGAGTGACGGTGTTAGGTCCTTATAGGCCGCGAGCACTCCGACCAGTGAGCCAAACGTGAGGTCCCCCAATACAACCAAGAAACCACCGATTAAATAAAAGAAGAATGGCGTTAAGTGCCCAATAAAATTATTGAGACTTTTCATCAGAAATTTTTTACGAAACAATTCGACACGGATCGTCCTGATCTTTTCAAGAGAACTCGATACTTTTCGCTCTTGTTCAAGCAACGTCGTCGTACTGGTTTTGTTTTGAACTTCACCGGTCGAGCCGACGATACCGCCGAAATTACGCATTTCATGGGCACGGTCCCTGGTTAGCGCGTTTACCTTTCGTTGCATCGGCGGAATAATCCAAAGCTGCACCGGCAATAGTGCCAAAGCCGCAACCCCCAGGATCACATCCTGCACAAACATAAACGTCACTACCGTGACGAAGATGCCGCCTTGCAGAATAGGCAAAACGAAAGCATCACCGGCAAATGTCCCGATGGCTTCCATCTCGTGGGTTAAGACCGGGATAACCTCCCCGAAATGGGTTTTCTTCGAGCGTTTGGAGCATTCCCGGTAGCCGAGAAAACGAAGCCGCTGTAATACCATTTCACCGAATGTCCCTTTGCGGACATTAACCACGTATTTCAAAACACTAACGATGCCGACAACAGCAAGAAAACTCACCGATAATGCTATCAATGCATAAAGCTGAGAAAGACCGGCCCCCAAAACATAAATCGGAAAATGACTCACGTGGATGGCGTTGTTAATGATTTGCTTCGGCACCTCGAAGGACAAATACAAAAACGGCATTGTCGAAAGTGCCAACAACGCAAGAAGAACATGCGTTCGCGGGCCTTCTGACCAGAGGTATTGAAAAACGGAACTCGGCAGCGAGTTTTTAAATGAACGGCTGATAGGTGGCGGCATTAAATAAGTGTTTCAATTTCCTGAATTTAAGGTTTATTTGTCGCTTTCGATTTCTTTTTCTTCTTTTTTCTTTTTCTTTTAGGGTCGTAAATACAACGAAACCCAACGGCGACTGCATAAAAACTCGCCGGTCGCATGCGGTAAGCATCTTGTTCCATTCGCCTTGCTTTACCAAAAAAAGAGCCACCCATTGTGAAGCGGTAATTGCCGCGGATATCGGCAGCCCACTCCCAAACGTTACCTCCCATATCAAAAAGCCCATTTACACCCGGCGGTGTTTTACCGACCGGTGCATGCCGGGCAAAGCCATCGGCATCACCTTTGATGTTGGCTCCATCAATCACATGACCGGTCGGATACTTATAAATTGTACCCTGCTCGAACGGATCGGGTGGCTGGCTTCAGGTTTCCGTATAGGCTGCGATTTTCCATTCCTGCACCGTCGGCAGGCGCCCATCGACCCACCGGCAATAGGCGTTCGCCTCATGCCAAGTAATATGCACGGCAGGCAAATCAAGCGACTCGGGTTTGACCCCATTGGGCTGGCGGAACGTCCAGCCCGATTTTCGCACCCAACCGAAGCCCCATTCGAAACCGCCGCCTTTCTTTTCAGCTTCAGTCTTGAACCCGGTCTCATCGGCGAATTCAGCAAATTGACGGATCGTCACTTCGGTTTTGTCGATTTTCTGAAAACCGATTTGTTGTGTCTCGGACTCATTCGCTAGTCCAGGAGATGGAACCAGCAGCAATGCTGTCGCAAAGCCTACAATTGTGCAAAAAAGCTTATTCATCCTAAAAAGACTAACGAAAACTCATTTATATTTCACTTATTCCATAGCAACCAGCTATTCTATGAGAATAATTGGTTAATTACGCCAGAGAGGAAAACATGACCCACTTTCTCGTTTCTGATGAAAAACCGGACGGTTCAAGGCTCGAAGATATCCTAAACATCCTGCGCAAGGATATTTTAATCCGTTGCACCAAAATCGTCGATGACGGTCGCCCTGAAGCGCAGCATGTGCTGCGCAACAACACGAAAATTCTCGATTTGCTCGGCGAAGCCATCGATTTGGCGACGGATTCGACGCAAACCCTTGATAAAGCCTTCGGCCCCAGCCAAGCCGCCAAGGGCGGTCCGCCGCGTATCGGTGATGCTTAAGGGAATTGCCGCATGAAGGATCAAACTTACTTGCAGTCCTTGTTGGACTACAACGCCTGGGCTAACGACGAAATTTATAAAGTCGTTCTGGATATGCCCTTGGAGGAAGTCACCAAGGAACGCAAGACGTCCCTTAAATCGATCCATGTCAGCTTGAACCATCTTTTGGTCGTCGAAAAGATCTGGCTCGCGCATATGAAGGGCGAAAAACACAGCTTCGATAATCTTCGCACGGTGCTGCATGAAGATCTCGAAGAATTGCGTGCCGCCCATGCAGCCATGGATCAGGAGATCAAAGACTATGCCGCAGGCTTAAGCGGCGACGACCTCGAAGAAGTCGTCGACTATGAACTCATCAGCGGCAACAAAGGATCTCTCGCGCGCGCCATGGCGCTGACCCATATCGTTACTCACGGCAACTATCACCGCGGCTGGATTGCCGACATGATGGGACAGGCCGGGGTTAAGCAACCACAGATGGACATCCCGGTTTACGAACGTGCGGCCCGGGAAAGCGGCACAAAGTTGCCATAATCGGCACCTATCATGAAAACATGATGATGAAATATTCAACGCTGCTGATAACCGCCGCACTGTTTTGTTTTTGGGCTGCTGATAGCGAAGCGGGCTACCGGGAAACCAAATGGGGCATGACGTTTGATCAAGTCGCCAAGATCAAACCGGGCCTCAAGCGTGCCGCCCCGGTCCGCGAAGACCACACCACGGCCGGCAATATTAGCATCACCCATTTCGGTCACCCGACCCATGCAACCTACATGTTCGACAAGACTGGGCTTATGGAAGTCTCCATCGTGGTTCCCTTCGTTGATCCGGATGTCAAAAAAAATGAAAAGCTAGCGCGCCAACTGTACGACCAGGCATACGCGCAGTTCGTCAAGGATTACGGCAAGCCGGTTGCAAAGCGAAAAGAAGACGGCATGAACGCTGCCGATTGGCTTGAGGGCGATACGAAAACAACGATCTTGTACCTCGGGGTGTTCGGCCACGCCGTCATGGTGACGTATAAACCAAACAAGTAAGCTCATGAAAATTACCGGTATCACCTGCAAAATGGTTCACGTGCCTTATAAAGGGCATTACCAAACATCCGCTGGGCGAACAAAATTCATCCGCCGCGTGCTGGTGTTCATCGACGCCGACGGCGGCAAGGATAACGGCGGCATTACCGGCGTCGGCGAAACCGGCGCGATTTTGCCCGAGCGCGGTGGTGAAACCGTCGAAGGCATTTACATCGCCATCACCAAATACTTCGCGCCGCTGATCATCGGTATGGATCCGTTCGATATCGGTCTCGTCATCGATAAGATCGAAGGCGCGCAAATGGGCCGCACGGGATTTCTGTGCTCGAAGTGTGGCATCGACAACGCCCTTTACGACATCATGGGCCAAGCGACCAACCGCCCGGTCGCTCAACTCTTAGGTGGCATTCATAAAAGCCACTTTCGGGTGAGCCGCAGCCTCGGCGTTAAACCACCCGCCGAACTCGCCAAGGATGCCATCGAGCTGAAGGAAGCGGGTTACGCGCTGATCACCATCAAAATCGGTTTTGATCCGAAGGAAGACATCGACCGGGTTGCCGCCGTTCGCGATGCTGTCGGGCCGCACTTTCCCCTCGAAGTCGATGTCAACTCCGCCTACAACGTCGAAGATGCGATCCCGACACTGCGCAAGATGCGCGCCTACGACATTGAAGCGATCGAACAACCCGGACCGTGGTGGGACATCCAAGGCATGAAAGACATCCGCCGTGCGGTCAACATTCCGATCATCGCCGACGAGTCCGCCTGGACGCCGCATGATGTGATCAACCTCGCCCGCGAAGGGGCCTGCGATGTCATTTGCATCAAACCGTTCAAAAACGGCGGGCTTTATCTCGCCCGCCGCATGGCCGAAGCCGCCGAAGCCGCCGGGCTAGGCGTGTCCATGGGATCGAAGCATCCATTGTCCCTGGGCCTTGCGGCCATTCTGCATTTCGCCGCCGGCACCAAAGCGGTACGCGACCCGCTTGGCTACGGTTCTCCTTTGGAACGCCTCGCCGACGATGTCTGCACGACCCCGATTGAAATGAATCCCGGCGCCACCGTCGATTTACCGGTTGGCCCCGGCCTCGGCGTCACCGTCGATGATGCCAAAATTGAAAAGTACCGCGTTCCCGATATCGATATTCCCAATACGGATATCTCGTAAATTATTTCGCCAGCATTGCCATAAAGTCATCGACGGCGATGACTTCGAACGCGGCGCGGTCGCCGAACCACGCCAGAAGTTTTTGCTCAGTCTCCGCACCCAACCGTCCGGCGATGTTTTTACGGAATTTTTGTGCGAGCAGCGGCTTGCCCTCGTCACGCCGGGAATAATGCCCAAGCGGATATTTGACTTCACTTATCTGGCTTTGCGTGCCGTCTTTATAGAAAATTTGGATCGCATGCGGATTGGCCGGATCGTCGACGTTATAAAACGCTTCGGTAAAGGCCGGATCTTCGGTGACAGTCATGCGATCCCTCAGCGCATCGATGCGCGGATCGGCGGCGCGTTCGGCTTCGTAATCATCCGAGTCGATATCGCCGAACAACAAGCCGATGACGACGATATATTGCAGGCAATGATCCCGGTCGGCCGGGTTGTGCAGCGGCCCTTCCTTGGCGATTTGGCGAATACAATAGGCATGCGCGGCGATCTCGATGCGCTCAATGTCGTCAAGCTTTGCAAGTGCCTCTTTATGTAACTTTACCGCCGCTTCCATCGCCGATTGCGCGTGAAAGCCGGCGGGCCACGTCTTGAACAGCACATGTTCCATCACGTGGCTACCAAGATCGCGAATAAATTCGAATGCTTCACCTTTGTAATAGGCATCGAAATAACCGTGCTTGGTCGCCGTCAGGATCGTCGGATACCCCATCTCGTCCTTTTGCGCCATCAACGCGAGGCGCACACCGCGCGATGACGCATCCGCTGCCGCCCAGCTTTTACGCCAGCCGACGTTCGGCGCGTGCCGGTAAGCGCGCAACGACGGCCCGTCGGCAAACGCGTTCGACACACCGTTGATGATCTGCTCTCGGTTGCATCCCAACAGCCAGGCCGAAACGGCCGTGCTCGCGACTTTGGTATGGTTGTCGCAATCGAAACCCGCCAGATTGCACCCATTCACTTGCGCAAGATTGCCTTGAATTTCGTGCGCTTTGATCATTGCCGTCAGCACGTCCGCCATGGTGAACGGCGCCTCTCCCGAAGCGCGGCGTATTTGCGACAGATAATCGGCAACGGCGAGAATGGCCCCGAGGTTATCGGACGGATGGCCCCCTTCCTTGCCGAAATAAGAATCGTTGAAATCGAGCCAGCGGTTAAGTGCGGAAATATTGAACGCCGCCGTCACTGGATCGAGTTCGTAAGATGTACACGGCACGCGCGCGCCATGTTGAGCCGTGATTCCCTCGACCACCGGGCCGAGGACTTTCCGGCATTCCGGGTGATCGTGCGCCGGAAACCCGCAGCCCAGGGCGTCGAATAAATCCATATGCGCGGTATCGCGGGCGAGCGTGCTTTCGGCCTTGAAATCAAGCACGTAATCGGCGATTTGCTGCAAAATCGTGTCCGGTGCCGGTCTTTGATCGGCCATGAAATCCTCCTCTAATTTTCCCACTATAGCCGCGAACCCCGGCCCCGGCGAACCCTCTCGCCGTTTCGGCTTGTATACGCTAGAATTCAACGAAGATCACACAATCAAGGGATCTGTCTCATCGCCACCATCGAAAGCCAAATCGAGCAATACGGTACTGCCTACCGCTGGATGATTACCGTCTCCAGCGTGACCGGTAGTATTGCCGTGATGATCAGTTCCACCATGGTCAATGTCGCGATCCCGTCCATCATGGGCGCCTACGGGGTCGAACAAACCATGGCGCAATGGACCGCGACCGCGTTCTACGCCGCCCTCGTCGCCAGCCAGTTGTTAAATGCCTGGGTGGTGTCCGCCATCGGCGAGCGCGCCGCCTTTTGTTCGATGCTGTTTTTCTTCACTATCGGCGCTTTTATCTGCGCGACCAGCACGACCATCGAGGTCCTCATCGGCGGGCGCATCTTCCAAGGCATCGCCGCCGGCATTCTCGTACCGCTGAACATGTCGTGCCTCATCGCCGCGTTTCCGGAAGGAAGGCGCGGTTTCGCCATCGGGCTTTACAGCATGGGCACGATTGTTTCGCCCGGCTTCGGTCCGGTCATCGGCGGTTTTGCCATCGAAATGTTTTCCTGGCGCCACATGTTCCTGGTGCCGCTGCCGATGATCGGCATCGCGTTTATCATGGGTTTATTCATGTTGCCGCACCGTACTGCATCCGAGCGCCGCGTACGCCCCTTTAACTGGACCGGTTATGCGCTGGTGATGACCGCGATCATCTGCATCGTCGGCGCTATCGGGAACGGCCAACGCTGGGGCTGGGGTTCGGACATGACCATGATCACATTCCTGATCGGCTTCGTCGCCATGATTGCGTTTCTGGTATCGCAACTCTACGTCGAAGAGCCGATCCTTGATCCGACGCTGTTCAAGAATGCGCAGTTCTCCTCCGCCGTGATGGTCTCGTTTGCCTTCGGCGCCGCGACTTTCGGCGTCAATTACGCAATCCCCGTCATGTCGCAAGCCGTCCTCAGCTTCACGCCCATAAAAGCCGGTGCGATTTTGATCCCGGCGGGCTGCATGCTCTTGATCCTCATTCCCACCGCCGGCTGGATCGCGGATCGGGTGCCGAACTATATCCCCATCATGATCGGCTGCGTCATTTTCTCGGGCGCGATGTTCATCATTTCGGATTCGGACGTGAACACCGCCTTTTGGACCATCGCCTTGCTCGTCATGCTTTCGCGTTTCGGCCACGGAATTGTGAAACCGAATATGGGGCGCGCGACCCTCATGGCCGTCCCCAAGGAGAAACTCAACCAAGGGATCGGTACGTTTAATTTCATTCGCCAGTTGGGCGGCGCGTTCGGGGTCAGTTCCATCGCGGTGATGATCGAAACACGTACCGCCTTTCACAGCGACGCCCTCGCCGCGACGCAGACGGCGGCCAATCCGACCAGTCAGGAATTCCTCGGCAAGGTCGAACATTTACTCGGCGAAGCCGGCGTGTCGAGCGCGGTGCAACACTCGGGCGCACTCGATTATCTCGGCAAAGTCGTCTACGCCCAAGCGCTCACCATGGGTTTTCAGGACGCCTTCATGCTGCTCGGCGTTTTCTTTGCGCTGATGTTTTTCCCGTGCCTGATCCTGCGCCGGGCTTACATACGCGCCGAGGCCCTCGGCCTGCCGACCAAGCCGAAGAAGCGCAAGAAAAGCGCACCGGAAGAAGACAAGAAAGCCGACTCCGCGGAACCGGCCAACGACGGCATCCAAAAACCGTCCCCGGCTGCGGCGGAGTGATGGTGTACTCAAGAATTTACAAAAGAAATAAGTACAATAAATCAAAGCGTTGACGCATCACGCGTCATCCCCGATAAAAGTACGAACAAATAACCTGGGACCACCGCCGCGATGCGGCGATAAGGAGACATGCGATGTTCATCGCAGACGACGTCACGCAGATCATCGGCAAAACGCCGCTTCTTCGGCTTTCGCGCACCTTCCCCGACTGTCCGGCCGACATCCTCGCCAAGCTCGAGGTCTGCAACCCGACCTCGATCAAGGATCGCGCGGTGCTCGGCATGATCACCAAGGCCATCGAACGCGGCGAGATCAAACTTGCAAAGGGCGATTTCGAAGGAACAGAAGTCGTCGAGGCGACAAGCGGCAATACCGGCATCGCTATCGCGGCCCTCGGCGCCATGCTCGGCTATCGCGCCCGGCTTTACATGACCGAAACCGCCAGCATCGAGCGGCAAAAACTCATTTGCGCCTATGGCGCGACGGTGGTGCTGACCCCGGCGGATCAATTCACCAAGGGCGCGCGCGAACGGGGCATGAAATATTGCGAGGAAAACCCGGAAGGCACGTTCTTTTTGAACCAACATTCCAACCCGGACAACGCCGGCGCGCACGTCGAAACCACCGGACCGGAAATTTGGCAACAGCTCAACGCCAAACCCGGCACCATCGGTGCGGTGGTGATCGGCCTCGGTACGTCGGGCACGTTCGAAGGCATGTCCCAATACTTTAAAAGCCAGGACCCGGACATTCACATGGTCGGCGTCGAACCCGCCCTCTCGCCGGTCTACTCGGGCGGCGAAGCAGGCGTGCATAAAATCGGCGGCATCGGCCCCGGCATGATCACCGATAACTTCGAGCGCGCGCGCGACCGTGTCGATGAAATCCTCCTGGTCGAAGACGAAGTGGCCTACGACTGGGCGCGCCTCGTCACCAAAAAGGAAGGCATCATCGCCGGGCCCACATCGGGCGCGACCCTGTGGGGAGCGTCGGAACTCGCCAAGCGGCCCGAATTTGCCGGCAAGACCATCATTTGCTTTTTATACGACACCGGCGAGCGGTATCTCTCCGTCAAAGGCTTATTCACGGCGGATAAAATCGAACACATCGATTAAGCCATGCTTCGAGACGGCGGTATTGCCGCCTCCTCATCATGAGGTATAAAAACAGTCCTCATCCTGAGGGCGACGATCAGGAGCGTCTCGAAGGGTGAGGACCAACCAAGCTTTCTAAAATTACTCAACGGATCTCCCATGAACGATAAAGCAAACGCGAAACGCGTCTTTTGGTTCGACGACCTGAAACGGCCCGGCGTCGGTTTTCTGCTCGGAGAGGAGCCGGACATCGCCATGGACATCCTGCAATGGGAAACCCCGAAGGACGAATGCTGGGCCATCGCGGAAAAAGCGCACGGCTATTGCATCACCGCGACCCGCGATGAAGTCCCCGACGGCTTTAAGGCAAACGCGGCATTTCTCGCGCGCTGCCCCGATCTCCTGGTCGTGTCGTCATCGGGTGCGGGTTACGATCCCGTGGACGTGGATGCCTGCACAGCCGCCGGCGTGTTGGTTCTCAACCAAGCGGGGGCGAATGCCGAAGCCGTGGCCGAACACGCTGTCGGGTTTATGCTCTCGCTCACCAAAAATATTCCGCAGACCGACCGCTACTTGCGGACCGAAAAACGCGATCAGCCGCGCGAAGTATTCAAGGGCTGGAACGCGCGCGGCAAGACCGTTGGCATTGTCGGCTTGGGCAACACCGGCCGGCGCACGGCGCGTATCTGCGCGGGCGGGCTGAACATGAAAGTCATCGCCTATGACCCCTATATCTCCGCCGAAGATTTTAAAGAACGCGGTGCGGAGTCCGTATCGCTCGAAGAAGTGATGAAGCAGTCGGACTTCATCAGCGTGCATTGCCCGTTGAATGCCGAAACCAAGGACATGATCGACGCCAAGGAACTCGCGATGATGAAACCAGGCGCGTTTATCGTTTCATGCGCGCGCGGCGGCATCGTCAACGAACAGGCACTCGAAAAAGCACTCAAGGATAAAACCGTCGCCGGCGCGGGACTGGATGTGTGGGTGCAGGAACCCCCGCCCCCCAATCATCCGCTGCTGAAACTCGACAACGTGATCGCGACCTACCATACCGCCGGTGTAACCATTGATTCGCGCCAGAACATGGCACAGTGGAACGCGTCCCAAATGGCGGAAACGCTCAGAGGCAAGCGCCCGCCGCGGCTGATCAATCCGGAAGCCTGGGACAAGTTTTCCGAGCGTTTCGAGAAGATTTTCGGTCACAAGCCGGAAAACTAAGAAGCGTTCTCAGTAAAAATCGGGGCGGCGGACCTATTGGCGAACCCGCGTTCCGCGTTATAATAGGGCCATTCATTCAACCGAATATTCTAATAAAGGCGAGGAAGACTGAACGATGATGGACGACGATCTCGAAGGCGAATTTATTAAAGGCTGGCCCGACCGCAAGCGGCTCAACCATATGACCAGTACGGATGCGGAAGGCCGCGTGGTCTACGCCCGCTCGCCGATCCTCGAGCAAGAAGGCCTGGTCACGCCCATCAACGCGTTCTTCATCAATGCCCAGGTTCAGATGCCCGAAGCCGTCCACCCGGACGATTGGTCCTTCGAGATTTGCGGCGAAGTGAACGAGCCCTACTCGCTCACGCTGGACGAACTCAAAAAATTCCCCGCCAAGACCGTACGCGCGGTCACCGAATGCGCCGGTAACGACGGCGACTTTTTCGATTATGTCGCGAAAAAGAAAAACGAAAAACCGAGCATGATGCGTCACGGTGAAGACATTGACGGTTTCGTGCAGAAATATAAAGACGGCACCATCACGGACGAAGAAACCATGAACCGGCCGCACGGCACAAACTTGTGCAGCGGCGGCGAATGGACCGGCACGCCGTTGAAGAATATTCTGGATCGCGCCGGCATTAAGGATACCGCCGTTTCCGTGCGCATGATGGGTTTCGACATCGGCACCCCGAATACCAATAAACTTTACCGTGCGGCGCAATCGTTCGACATCGAATTGCCGAAAGTCGAGCCGATGAATTTCGACAAAGCCTTGCCGATGGAAAAAGCGCTGCACGAGGACACCATCGTCGCCTGGGCGCACAACGGCGACGCCCTCACCCACGTGCATGGGGCCCCGGCGCGGGTCGTCGTGCCCGGCTGGGCCGGTAACTGGTGGGTCAAGTGGCTCGAGAAGATCGAAGTGCACGACTACATGGTGCCCTGTTATCACCAAACCGAATATTTCGTGTTCGGCAAATCTCACGAAGACCCGAACAAAACCATGTGCCAACAATTGGGCTGCAAAAGCATCATTACTTGGCCGCGCGATTTCGACGGCCCCTTAAAACCCGGCGAACATCTCGTGCGCGGCCTTGCTTGGTCCGGCGAAGGCGCGATCACCAAGGTCGAAGTAAGTCTCGATAACGGCAACACATGGCAAGACGCCCATATTGAATACCATCCGGACCGCTGGCTGTGGCGGCGCTGGTCGTTCTTATGGAAAGTCGATAAGCCCGGTAACTATTCGATCATGGCGCGCGCCCACGACGAAGCCGGACGCTTACAGCCGGTGACCGAGTGGAACTACCTTAAGAAGCACTTCGACGGCATCGTGCCGACGGATATCGAGGTGGTCGCGTAACCCTTGGCGCCGAAAAAATTCGATCCTGGGTTTGAGCCGGCACTGACACCGCAGGAAATGCTCGAACACGGCGTGTTCGGCGGCTGGTATTTTGAAGGCAATCACGCGGAGTTTCCAAAATCGTGGTTTAAGAACGCGAAGCTGAGCGATGACGGCTTTGATGTATCGCTCAATTGTTTCGATATCGAGTCCGGTCAATCCCGCGACGTCTGGCAGGAAAAAGGCTGGATCACCAAAGAAGATCCCTTGGGCTGGTTTCAGTGGTACTGCAGATATTTCACGGGACGGCGCCTACCTGACGTCGATAGTTTCCAAATCAAGCGTTGGCGCTCGTTCGGTCCGCGCCACGCGGCACAAATCCGCAAAAACTGCGAGCCCGGCGATATCTTCTGCCGCCGCCGCCAACGCCAGGGCCTACTGCAATGGGCGTACGATCCGTTTATCTGAATTCGATTCGCGCTAAAATTATTTGTGATCGCCGTAGAGCTCTTTTTTCTCACGCTCTTTATAGGCTTCATTAAACTTTTCGACGAAATCATCATCCGTCGCACCTTCGACAAATTTAGCGAAGTCACCGTGCGTCGGCGTGCCTTCGGGTGCTCCTTTCGCACCCTCTTTCCACACATTGGAACGTACGAACGCTTTGGGGCAATGGCTAAACGCCTGTTCGACATGCACCAGCATCACCGTGCGCGGAATATTGCCCTTGTATTCGAATTGTTGAAGTAGTTCCGGATCGTTCGTGATTTCGGCGCGGCCGTTAATCCGATAGGTAATGTTCGAACCTGGTACCAGAAACAGCACGCCCACTTGAGGATTTTCGACGACATTTTGCATGCCATCGAGCCGGTTATTGCCGGGCCGGTCGGGAATGGCGACGGTCTTTTCGTCGAGCACATGCACGAACCCCGGGCCGTCACCCTTCGGCGAACAATCGGCACCGTTCGGCCCTGAAGTCGCCAGCATAATCAGCGATGACTTCTCGATCATTTTGCGGCCCGGCGGCGTGATGTAATCGTATTCCTTGTCGATGGTGCGGCCCGACGGCGCTTTATAGATTTCACGCAGCTGTTCCATCGTGGTCAACGAGAACGGATTTGATTTTTGATTGGTATCCATCGGGCACCCGGCTTTCAGTTGGCGAATGATTTTGGTTGCCGGCTACTATACAGACCGCTCGTCCAGTATACAAAAGTTAAGCAAACCGGCCACTTTGCGGGTTCACACAAGCGCTGATATACTCATGAAAACAACATATTCATGGGAGGCTCCTATGTCCGTCACTTTGGCCACGGCCGATACGGCCCCAGAATCAATTACGATCAAACCCTTGGCGATGACGATCGGCGCCGAGATCGGTGGAGTCGACCTCACCAAGCCGTTGCCCGAACAGCAGGTGAAGGATATCTGGGCGTCCATGTTGCGCTGGAAGGTCGTGTTCTTCCGCGATCAAAAGCTCGATCATGCCCAGCATGTGGCCTTTAGCCGCCAATTCGGCGAGTTGACCCCCGCGCACGTTGTTTATGGCCCGCAAGATACAAACTTTCCGGAAGTCTATTCCGTCGACCGGGACCGCAAGAATAAACGCTATGGCGGTGAGTTTCTTTTGTACCCCTGGTCGGGCTGGCACACCGACATCACACCCGCGATCAACCCGCCGGCTGTCTCGATTTTACGCGGCGATGTCATGCCGCCCCATGGCGGCGACACCCAATGGGCCGATATGGTCGCGGCGTACAATGATTTCTCACCAACGTTTCGCGCATTTCTCGATACGCTCCGTGCCGTTCACTTGTACCAAGGCAATGCCGGTACCGACACAACGAAGGAATATCAAGAAACACTCAATAAAAATCGCATTGTGAGTGAGCATCCGCTCATTCGTGTGCATCCGGAAACCGGCGAGAAGTCTCTTTATATCTCCCCGTCATTTATTAAGAATATCGTCGGCCTGACTCCGACGGAAAGCGACCGGATTCTCAATTTCCTGAAAGAACATGCCTCGCGGCCCGAATACACCGTGCGCTTTAAATGGGAATCCGGCTCCATCGCCATGTGGGATAACCGCCACACCACCCACATGGGCCCGCGTGATGTCATTAATTCCGAGTTCCCGCGCGAAGTGCATCGCACGACATTGATGGGCGATATTCCCGTCGGTGTCGACGGCCGTGAGTCCACGCCGCTCGAAGGTAATCCGATTAAGCCGATCTAACTTTTTCGGGGACAGTATGTTTACTGCCAAATTTGTAAATATCATTATTCCCGGGAACTCGATAACGAATGGATTCTTAGGAACGAAAAATACTATCCCCGAATAATTATGAAATTAAACGATATTAAACAAGCCCGGACCGAACTCGCCGCCGCCTATCGCCTCGCCGAAAAGCAAGGTTTCAACGAAGGCATCTGTAATCATTTTACCATGATGGTGCCGGGCACAGATGACCGGTTCCTGCTGATCCCCTATGGGATGCATTGGTCCGAGGTAACGGCGAGCAACCTCATCGAGGTGAATTTTGACGGCACCGTCATTGACGACGGCGGTTACGCGGACAACTTCGATAACGAACTGATTGTCGACCGCTCCGCCCTTTGCATCCATGCCCCCGTGCATCAAGCCCGCAGCGATGCCCGCTGCGTGCTGCATACGCATATGCCGTATGCGACGGCTTTAACGATGCTCGATGATTTTCGCTTTCCCATGGCGAGCCAAAACGAACTCGGGTTTTATGGCCGCATCGCCTACGATGATGATTACAACGGCGTCGCGCATGACCATGACGAAGGCCACCGCATGGCCAAAGTCCTCGGCAGCAACGATGTGCTGATGATGGCTAACCACGGCGTGTTGGTCACCGGCCCGGACATCGCCACCGCTTATTACGATTTGTATTACCTGGAGCAAGCCTGCCGCACGCAGGTCCTGGCCTTGCAAACGGGAAAGGATATCCGCCGGGTCCCTCAGGACGTCGCCGCAAAAACAGCACGGCAGCGCAACCGGACCGCGAAAACCGAGAACATGAAGCGCCATTTCGATGCGCTCAAGCGACTCCTCGACCGGGACGATCCGGGGTATAAAGCGTAAAAATGAATTCTCAGCGAGAAGGAACCCTTGAATGAAATATCTGCACACCATGGTCCGGGTTTCGGACCTCGATAAATCCCTCGAATTTTTCTGCGGCCTACTCGGCATGGTGGAAACCCGCCGCACGGAAAGCGAGAAAGGCCGTTACACGAACGTGTTTCTCGCGGCATCGGAAGATGAAGACGTGGTGCGCGCGGAGAAAACCCCGGCGCTTGAGCTCACGTATAACTGGGACCCGGAAGAGTACACCGGCGGGCGCAACTTCGGGCATTTGGCGTACGCGGTCGATAACATCTACGAAACATGCCAAAAGCTGATGGATACCGGCATCACCATCAACCGCCCACCGCGCGACGGCCACATGGCGTTTATCCGCACACCCGACGGCATCTCTATTGAGATATTACAAAAAGACGGCAGCTTGCCAGAGCAAGAACCTTGGGCCTCAATGGAAAATACGGGAAGTTGGTAGACGCGCCATGCTTCGAGACGATCGCACTTATCCTGAGCCGTGCGTCTCGAAGGATGACTGTCAATTACAGTCCGTTGACGTTATTAAACTCAACGTTCCTAAAGTCCGTTGACGTTATTAAACTCAACGTTCCTAAAGTCCGTTGACGTTATTAAACTCAACGTTCCTAAAGTCCGTTGACGTTATTAAAC
>Ga0181593_10001134_pt1 | contig 23922 bp, 34 predicted proteins | sample 071ome_19_FD_133756 | JGI IMG/M metagenome (GOLD analysis project Ga0181593, IMG submission 133756) | Coastal salt marsh microbial communities from the Groves Creek Marsh, Skidaway Island, Georgia - 071413AT metaG (megahit assembly) | ecosystem: Environmental > Aquatic > Marine > Intertidal...
CGCAGACGGGTTAGGCAAGAACTGCGCCTCATACACCAGGACGTCACGCCCCAGCACGTACTCACCAAGTTTGTACCGCAGCGTCCCCATGCTGACGAAGTTCTCAACGCCCGTGACGTTCGCAACCTCGCCCTGCAAGTCCAGGTCAAGGTGCGGCAGCGATTCGATCTGCGCCTGCAACTCAGCGTCAGCGACCTTACGATCTATGACTTCCTGCGACAGGTACATCTTCAGTTGGCTGTCGTCGTAAGGCTCCAGCGCGTCAATACGCTCATTCAGCGCCGTGTCGCCAGCCTCACGGTCAGCGATTTCCTGCGCCAGATCCGCTTTGATCTGCGTGTCGTCGTAACCCGCCGATTGGATCGTGTCAATCTGGTCCTGCAAGTTTTGGTCAGCAGCCTTGCGGTCGTCAATCTCTGTCGCGTGCTGATACTGCATGGCCAGGTCAGCCGCTTCGCGGTCATGGCTTTCCTGCTCCAGAAGCACCTTGACCGCATCGTCACCAGCAATACGCTCTTGCTTCTCCGCAGCGTCACCAGCAATGCGTTCTTGCTTCTCAGTGGCGTCCTGCGCGTCCACATACGCCTTGGTCACATCGCTGGACCCGCCGCCGCCCTCATACTCAGGGTGCGAGTGGTTGCTGTCCGCGTAGTTGCCGTGAGCGTGACTCTTGCTCGCGTAATCGTTGTCGTGGTCATGGCCGCCAGCAACCGCGCTGTTGATCTGCGACTGCAAGTCAGCGTCACCCTGCTTCCGCAACGCTGTCTCAGTCTGCAACTCCACCGACGTTGCGTAATCGTCGTGGTCATGGTCAGTTGCGCCGTGGTCGTGATCCTTGTCAGCCTTCGTGGACAACTCCAGCGACGTGCGCTCGTACCGCTGCACCGCGTCCGCTTCTAGTTCGTACTTGGCTCCACCATTGCTGCCGTCGTGGACGTGGTTGTATTCCGACTTCTCAGCAAGCCCCTCGGTGAGCGCCTGATCCTGACGCGCCTGATCCGTGGACAGTTCCGTCTTTGTGACGTAGTTCGTCAAGTCAGGTGGCTGCACTTCAGGGTGCGTGTGCGTGCTGTCAGCCTTCTGCTTGATCTGGTTCTCCAGGCTTGCGTCCCTAGCCTCCGACGCAACCTTTGTCTCGTAGTCACTCAGGTCAGGTGTCGCGTCAGGGTGCGTGTGGCTGACTAGCGCCCTGTCATCTATTTGGTCTTGGAGGTCTTGGTGGCTTTCTTGGGCTGCGATTTTGGTTTCGAGGTCGATGTGCCCGTGGCCTGTGTCGGCTTTGTCCTGGCTGACTTGCGTGATGCGCCCTGAGAGGGAGTCGTGCGCGGTTTGGGCTTCGGCTTTGGTTTCGTAGTCGGCGTGGGTGTGGTCTCCTGCTGCCGCCGCGTCAATCTTCTGATCCAATGCTTGATGCGCTGCATTCGCCTCATCCTTCGTAACGAAGCCAGACAAGTCCGTTTCATGCACGTGATCCTTGTCCGACTTACTTGCTAACCCAACCTGAATGTCCTGATGGAGGCTGTTGTGAGCAACAGCAGCCTCAGTCTTAGTTTCATAATCCGACAGATCAACTGCGCTGCCGTCGTCAGCGTGAACGTGATCCACGTCAGCCTTGCCAGCAATCTCATTGACGATGACCTGGTTCGCTGCCTCCTGCGTCTGAATGTTGCTGCGGTTCAGCGGCCCCGACCCGTTCGTCAAAACAACGTCAGCCGTTGTCACAGTCCAAGCGCCCCACGGCTCCCCGTTCGGCAACGCTGGATCGCCGTCTGCCGCTTCGCTCGATCCTGTGTAACGCGTAGGTGCGTTCCACCCGAAACGGTACGTCCCGCCGACATCAACGCTTGCTGCACTCTTACTGCGACTCTTGTACCAACGTGCGCGCTCCATTGCGCTCTCGTACGGAGACTGATCGTACGTAATGGACTGCGCACCCGTAGTCACACTCTTGACGCCCTGCTCATCAACAGGCATCTCGTTCGCCCAAACTGCCCACGCTTCAGCAGCAGCCGCAGCAGGGTCGTCAGGGTGCTTCGCAGCGATCTCGTCCTTCTGCTCGTCCGGCATTCCCGGCGGCATCCAATCCTGTGGGATCGCCACGATCAACTCCTAGCAATGTCGGGGGAGGGGCTGAGGCACGGGGGGCACACCCAGCCCCTCCCGACTGTGGGGTTTGTTCCTGAACTACGGGGTGACGGGCTGCAACGCCGAAATCGGCAGCAGCGGAGTGTCGTTCAGGATGCTCACCGGGTCAGCGAGGCAGAAAGCAACACGCATCGTGGCGCGGATAGCAATGCTGTCACGCTCTGCGAGGCTTCCGAACCCTGTGATGTTCGCTTCGGTCAGGATCTTTGTCTTGACGTCGGAACGCAGACCCAGGATTGCGCAGGAGTCATCAAGCGCAATCGCGGTTGCCTTGCTCTTGTCCCAACCCAGCGGGTACGCAGTAGGCACGCCGTAGATGTAGCCAACGTTCGGATCGCCCTCGGTTGGCACGTAGATCGGTGCACCGTTGCCGTCCTTCTGACCACGCAGCGCAGTACGCAGCGCACGATCAGCGAACACGTCAGTCACGTCATGCCCAAGCGCCTCAACTTGACCGAACATGGTGTTCAGGTCGTCAGCGATTGCAGCGGTGCCAGGAACAACAGTTCCCTGCGAGAGCGCAGCGCCGTAGATGCCGCCAGCGGGGAACGACGTGGGAGCGCCCGTGCCGAAGAACACGGCAGCGTCAAGGACGCGACCGAACTCCTGCACGATAAGGCTTGTGGTACGGGAGACAACGTCAATGCTGCTGTCAGCAATCACGTTCTCAGAGATAGGCACAATGACAGCAATCTCCTCGGCCTGAAGCATGACGTTCTTCCACGCCGTAGCAGACTTCGGCTTGATCTCCTGGTCAGCAGTAAGGAACTGCGCAGTCGGGAGAGCCGACAGGACGGGGATGCGCTCCGTGTAGGTGCCCATCGGAATGACGGTGAGGTTAGCCAGCGCGGCGCTGGCCTGCGGCAAACTGTTGATCAGTTCCGCAGCAAGAACCTCATCGAACGTGGCTTCAGCATTGTCGAAACCAACATTGTCTGTTTGAACAGCCATGATTGTCCCTCCTTCAAGGGGTAGTCGTGGCTGCGGTGGCTTACCGCTTCCCTGCCACGATTTGTCGTAGTAGGTCGTTGGCGTTTGGCGGTTCGGCTTGCGGAGCAGGGTTTGTTCCCTTCTTCGCATCAGCCTTGCTCACACTTGGCTTCACAAGGTCTTTCAGCCTCGTCGCGTCCTCGCGCAACTCATCTTCAGTTGTCCCCACAAGGCGCGTTGCCAAGTCACGGGGCAGCCCCTCAGCGAGCGCAACATCCAGACGCATGGCTTTCAGTTCGGCTTCCTGTGCGCGCTGGTTAGCAGCCTGCACAGCAGCGTCCTTATCGGCCACCTGATCCGGTGAGAGCATTTGAGTCATCGCCTCTTTGAGTTTCTTCAACTCGGCTGCGGACTCTTTGGCACGCGCCTCGTGTTTGCGGGACTGCGCTTTCCAGTCAGGACCCTGCGGCTTTGACTCGGCCTGCTCCGGCTCGCCCTGCGGCTGGTCTTGCTGTTCTTCCTCAACGGCCTCTGCAGGCTGTTCATCGCTCATGTTACTCGTTCCTCCCGTTCAGGGATAGTTCTACCACAGTTCGGCGTGTCACGGGTTACAGCACTACACATTGATTCCTCGGCGTCGCAGTTCCTCAATCGCACCTGCCTCTCCGTTCGCCGCTTTGTCCAACAGGACAACGTCGTGCAGGTTCTTGTAGTCATCGTCAGCAATCAACTTGTCACGCCACACCGTCGTCATACTGCCTCCCAGCCAAACATCTTTGCGTACTCGTCAATCCACTCCCGCGCTAACGGGCCAAGGTCAAGTTTGTCACGCTCCATCCACGTCACGAACGCCTCCGCGTACATCTCGCTCATGTCCGTGCGTGCGTACCCTGTTGGGCCGTCCTTACCCTCATACCGCACTACGCGCTTCGTGCGCTTGCTGTACGCGCTTGGCGCCTCAGCGCGCACAAGAATGCGCTCGTCCGTCTCCAGGCCGGCGTACCGCCATTTCTGCCACAGCGTTTTCTTCGCTTGCGTGACAACACTCAAAGTGATGTCAGCGTTGTGCCCAATCTCATGCACAAGCGTTCGGTAGACGCCTTCCGCTGGAACGCGTGTGCCCTGCGACACGCTCCACTCTGGGAAGAACGGTGTGCCAGGTTTCTTGTCCGCTAGTTCGTCCAACAGTTGCGGGTTCACGTTGATGACTCTGCCGCCAATGTTTGTGCTGGCGCGTGTGTCGCCCTTCGCCCTGTTGCTGAACGAGAACATGAACGTGCGGTCGTCGTCATGCGGCAAGTGTGGACGCGTAGCCGTGACAGCCTGCCTCGCTGTGTCCATGAACTCAGGGATCATCTCCTTCTTGATGCGGCGCTCCGCGTCTAGGTGCACAGCAAAGTTGGCGTCCTCGTCCCACCAATACTCGTCTCCACGGTCGAACCGTTGCTGTGCGTATGAGCGATGGAAGTCATCTGGCCCGAAGATTTTTGTAACTGCTGGATCATCAACAGACGTAACCTGCCGCGGACCTTGCGTGACAGGCGGTGGCGTGACAGTTGTGGGTGCTGTTGGTTGCTTCGGAGGCGTCTTGGGCTTCGCTGTCTTGCCCTTGCCTTTCTTCTTCCCCCAATGCGTCCAGCCGGACGGGCTGGTTTGCAGTTCCAGCGTGTCGCTGCCCGTGAAACGCTTCTGCTTCGCCTTCGGGCTGTCCGTAAGCACGGGCAGGATTGCGCAGCGGCAGTTGGGGTGGCGGTACGTATCCATCTCAATGTCGAACACTTGCCCGTCCAACTCCCCGCAGATAGGGCACGCAGACGAGAACGCTTGCCACTCCCACGCGTCCACGACACCGTTCTGCCGCGCAATCGCGTACGACGCTCTGGACGTTTGATCGTATGCGCGTGCAAGTTGTGTGCGCGCAATCATCACGCTACGTCCCTGCCCGAAACGCACCGGATCGTTGATGCTGTCACGCAACCGTTTCGCTGTTTTCGCTGGCGCCTCACCCAGCGCGACACCCGTTTGCAAGCCGCTAATCAAGCGCGTCTGCACGTCCTTTGTGAGGCTTGTGAAGTCTGCTGTGAGTTGCCCTGTCCTGCCCTGCACGATTGCGCCCATCGCGTCCCTGTTCGCAACGTTCGCCCAGCCAAGTTCAGCAGCGTCCTCCGCGACAGTCGCAAGCACGTGATCGGGGAGCGCGTTCAGGGACGCCTGCAACGACGTGCGTGCAGCGTTGTTCGTTGTGTCGATTGCATACGCAGCAACCTGCGCAGTCTCTCCACTGATCGTTGTCACGTTACGGACAGCCTCCGTGAGAACGCGCAGCCTGTTACGTTCCGAAACTGTCAGCGGGTCTTTGTTGTTGGCAAGCCGCCGTGCCCACTTGTCAATCTCCCCGTCCAGGTCGTCATACGCCGCCTGCCACGCTTCGGCTGCGTACCGCGACGGCGCGGCTGGTGCAGCCGGGATCGTCACAACTCGTCAGCGAGCAGCGGGTTCGACAGGAACGCGTTTGTCTGCTGCGCAACAGGACTCGGCGTGACAAGTGCTTGCGCTTCCTCAATCTCCGTCGGCGTCATGCCCAGGTACTTCACCGCAGCCACCTGCCACGGGATACCCGCGCCCACAAGCGTCTCCACAATCTTCGCGTTACTCAGGTCGTCATTGACTGTTGGGTCACGCCAGACGGGGTTCGCGTCCACGTCCAGCATCTGGAACGCTTGCTGCAACGCGCTACCGAACTCCCGCTGGTGGTCAATGATTGCTTCCACGAACGGGCCTTCGTCCGCTTTGATTGCCTCCCCGCTTGCGTCCGACCCTGCATTGACTCGCATGTGCTTCGGTAGGGAAGCGATTGTGAACAACGCGTCCACTTCGCTGTTCTTCGCGTCGTCGTAGTTGTGCAGGTCCGTGCCGCCCAACTCCTGCACGCTCGCCCTTGCTTCGCTGTCGCCTGGGTCCAGCACAATCGCCGTGTCCGGCTGCTGCCGTATCGCCTCCGGTGTTACCTCCTGGCGGGTGAAGAACACGCGCTGCTTGAACGCACCGAACTCCGCTGCCACAAGTTTGTTCGCCGTGATCTTGTTGATGCGGTCTTGGATTGGGCTTATCTGGTCAATCAGCGGCGCACCCAGGTAGCCGTACGGGTTCACAGCAATAACAGGAACACGTTCGAAGCCGTGCCTTTCCTCCGTCAGCAACTTGAAGTCTTTCGCGCCTGGAGGCGTCGTGACGGTGCGTGCCTGCTTACGTGTCTGCCCACGCGCCTCGTAACGGCGCACGTTGTCGTCGTCCCACACGCTCACGTACCAAGTGTTCCCCTCCACCCAGCACTTACCCGCCCAAGCGACTGCCATCCAGTCGTCTGGGTCTGGTTGCGCGTACATGACGTTCGCGGGGTTCGCGTGCACACCGTCTTGCGTGACAGCGATGTAGGCGTGCCCATGCACAAGCCCCCACCTGTAGAACGCGTCCTGCCGTAACGGGAAGTGATCCTGCTCCCACAACTCCTGCGCCGTGACAGCACCGTCGCCGTCCCAGCCGTTGATCTCCATACGGTGGACACGGCTGTTCACAGCGAACCCGCAGTAGTTCTCCGTCAGGCTGTCCGACAAGGCGCGGAACGTCTCAGCCAACTTAGGCGTGAGATAGATCTTGGGCTGGTTGCCCACGTAGTAGTTCCAGCGCAACGTGAGCGCACGGCTTTGCGTGAAAGCAATCGTCTGATCGATTGCGTCTTGATAATCCTCTAGGAGCATCGCGTACCTCCAGGCGTGACTCTACCGGGATCGCAGTCTACGTGCGCAACAACTGCGCCACTTGCGGTACGCGTGTTGTCGTGAGCGCGGTAACAGCGTGCACGAGCGCGTCCAGCCTGTCAGGGCTTTGCTTGTCCTCCGGTGTCCAAGACGTCATCTGCTCCTCCAGGTCAGGGAACGCGCCTACGTGGTGAATCTTGCCCTGCTCCGCGAGCGCAGCGACAGGCTCGGCGCGTAAGCGTTTCCCGCGTGTCGCGTTCACAAGGCGCACGTTCACGGTTGGGTCCACGCTCTTGATGATGCTTTCGTTCATGTCCCCGCCCTGATTGCTTTCCACGATGACTGCGTCTGCTTGCGCACGGTCGTACTCAATGCAGACGCTCCTTGCCCACCCATCAACCGTGTCACGCGTAGTTGCGTCGCGCTCCACGTAGATGTGCCCATTGCTTGTGATGCTTGCCGTGATGATGCCTGTCTCGTCGCTCTCCCGCGTGAACGTGACAGCAGGGTCCACGGCTACGTAGCGGCGCACCACGTCGTCAGGCGTGTGCGTCACCCTGTAGTCGTCAATCATCTTCCACGTCCACAACGCGCCCTCAACGTCGTCCAGCAGTTCCCCGTGCAGTTCCTGCCTGCCTGTGCGTGTCCCGTCGTACAGGGTGCGCAGTTCCTCCAACGCTGCGGGAGACAAGTTGTCGGCGTTCTCGAACGTGCTGCCCGTTGTGACGATGCTGGTGTCCCTGTCAATGAGGCTGCGCAGCAGTTTGCGTGGCTTCGGCGTGGTCGTGACAACTGTTTGCGGTGTTTGCCCCAGCCGGAGGCCGAACTGTAGTTGCGTCCACGCGTCGTCGTAACGCCACGCTGCGAGTTCGTCACACCATGCGCCGTGGTGCTGCGGTCCACGCAACCGTTCTGGTTCTTCCGCGCTGAACAGTTTGATCTTGCTGCCGTTACGCAAGTCAAGTTCGCCCAGGCTCCTGTTCCACCTGTGGATCATGCGGTACCTGTTCAGGACGCTTTGCAAGCCGCTTTCTCCCTCAACGCAGGTGTCCCGTGCGTCGCTGAACGTTGGCGCCACTACAGCCCAGCGCGTCCGGTCGTTGTTCACGGCTTGGTACGCCAGCCACTCCGCGCCTGTGCGTGTCTTGCCCCAGCCGCGACCGCTAAGAATCACCCAGGTGTGCCACGCCGTTTGGGGAGCCTTCTGGTTGTCCCTTGCTTGCTGTTGGGTCCACACCATTCTGGCGCTGACTGTCAAGTAGTGCGAGGGTCTCTGCAAGACGTTCCACCTCCCTGTCAATGTCCGTGCCGCCCTGGTACGCGGTAACTTCCGCGCTCACCTTCGCAGGTGCGTCAATGCCCAGCATCTTCGCTCTGCGCTCCATGATGTTCAGGACTGCGCGCACGCTGCCCAAGTCGCCCTGCAATGCGTTCGCCCACACGCTGCGTTCCAGCCTGTCCAGCCTGTCTAGTTCTATCTCCCTGACGGCTTCCACGTCGTCCTGCATGGACCGTGCTATGGCGCGTCGGACGGCTTTGTTCGCTGTGGCTGCATCGGCCCAGCCCACTTGTGCTGCGATGACGTCGTATGTGACGCCTGCTCTGCGTAGTTCTAGGGCTTTGGCTTCTTTCTCGCGTGCTTCTTCTGCGCGTTTGCCGTGTGTGCGTGCCATGGGTTGCCTCCGGTGTGTCACGCGAATGTTTGGTATTCGGATCGTACTTCGGGTTGGTGGAGGAATGCGCCTGTGAGGGCTGTGGTTGTCATTTGTGCGTTGGGTTGTCGTGCGCCTCTGATGCCCATGCAGTTGTGGTGGGCTGTGAGTGTTACGCCTACGCCTTTGGGGTTGAGTTGTTGTTGGAGTGTGTCGGCGATTTGTTGTGTGAGGTTTTCTTGGATTTGGAGGCGTGCTGCGTATGCGGTGACGAGTCGGGGGATTTTGCTTAGGCCGACGACGCGTTCTTGTGGGATGTAGGCGACGTGGGCTGTGCCTGTGAAGGGGAGCATGTGGTGTTCGCAGAGGCTTATGAACTCGATGCCTGTTACGTGGATCATTTGGTCTACTTGCTCGGTGGGGAAGGTTGTTTGCAGGTAGTCGGCGGGGTCCACGTTGTATCCCCAGCAGAGTTCTTGTAGGGCTTTGATGACGCGTTTGGGTGTGTCTTGTACGCCTTCGCGGTTTGGGTTGTCTCCTACGTGCGTGATGAGGTCGCGTATGTGTTGTTCCAGGTTCATCTTCCGCGTTCCTCGTTCCATGCGAGTAGGTGTAGGCGTGTGCTGATGTTGTATCCGCGTTCCACGATGTGGTCGGCGAGCCTGTGTAGCGTTTCTAGGTGCTGCCTGCTGGTGATTCCTTCGGGCTGCACCCACACCTGTTCGCGTGACAGTTTGTGTTGTGTGGTGAACGTGTCTACCCAATCCAGGTCGCTTGTGTCCTTTGCGACGAACTTCCATGCGAGGCTGACGAAACTGTCCGCGACGTAACGCCACGCGTTCATGGTGTCTTGGCTTATGTCGCCGCCTGTGAGCGCGCTTGGCGGCTTGGGGCTGACGCTGATGTGGTCCGCGAGCATCGTGCCTGGGTTGGGCGCGATTGTTCCGTTCGTCTCAATGTGGACGCCCGTGCTGACGCTGCCCAAGCGTTCCATGAGCGTCGTCCAATCTGGCTTCTTCTGCTGCAACAACGGCTCGCCGCCGCTGATGACGATGACGCCTGGGTCTGGCGGTAAGCGCAGCAGTATCGCCTCCACGCTCTCGTTACTGATCTCATCACGCAGGTTGTAACGCGTTGCGTCCCATGTGTACGGCGTGTCGCACCAACTGCACGACAAGTTGCAGCCGCCCAGCCGCACGAACGAGCAGCGTTGCCCCATGTACGGGCCTTCCCCCTGCACCGTTGGGCCGAAGATTTCACTTACTGCAATCAACGTGGCTCCGAGTAGTGCGCGACGCTCGTTGGTGTCTCCCACACGCTGACCAACTGCAACCACAGCCTGCCCTCGTACGTGCGTTCGATCTGGTTGCCGCATTGCATCCACACCCAGCGCGCCATGTTCTCCGCAGTAGGCACAAGCGGGAACACAACAACCTTCCAATCCCTGCCCGACATTGCCTCCAGCAGCGCCTCGTCGTCCTTGTGCACAATCATTGCGTGATCCAGGACGTCGTGGACAAGCATCGTGAGCATTGTTTTCAGCGCACCGAAGTCAGTCAGCATCCCATACTCAGGGTCCTGCGGGTCCGTAACAATCTCGCCAGCGCACGTCAAGCGCACCCGATACCTGTGCCCGTGCGGGTTCTTGCACTTGCTGACGTGATTGGGGACGCGATGCCCAGCGTCGAACTCAATCTCCTTGCTGACTGTGATCACTGCACTCCCTCCGGAACGCTGTACGTCGGTGTCGCCACATACACAGTCGGGTCCATAACGCCGGCGTCGCGGAATGCTTCTCTGCGCTCGTAACACGTACCGCAGGAGCCGCAATGCGTTGATCCACCTTTGTAGCAACTCCACGACAAGCGGAACGGCGCGTCAGCGGCTGCACCAATCCTGCAGATGTCCGTCTTTGTCACGTGAACGAATGGTGCTTCTACCTCAACGTCCCCGAACGTGGCTGTTCCAAGCCTTGTCGCGGCGCTCACGGCCTCAATGAACTCAGGTCGGCAGTCTGGGTAGATGTAGTGGTCTCCAGCGTGTACGGCTGTCACAACGCGATTCGTGTCACGCGATGATGCAACGCCAGCAGCAACGCTCAACATGATCATGTTCCTGTTCGGCACAACTGTCTGCCGCATCGTCTGCTCCGCGTAGTGCCCGTCCGGCACGTCCATGTCACCTGTCAATGCGCTACGCAGTACGTCTTGCAGCACGCTCAGGTCCACCACAACATGCTCCACGTTGTAGTGCGCTGTGATTGCAGCCGCAGCCTCAATCTCCTTCGCGTGACGCTGCCCGTAGTTGATGGACACAGCCACCACAGGGTCTTTCTCCTGCACTTCCACAGCGAGCAGCGCAGTCGAATCCATGCCGCCGCTGAACAGCACAACACTCATTGCGCCGCCTCCAATCGTTTCGTCTCGTTCATTAGCCATTTGATTTGAGAACCCATTCGGCCCCTGCCGTCCACAACGTTCACAGCGTGAGGCCACACAGCAAGCGTCACGTCCACGTAGCGTTTGCCAGCGGCAACCTGAACGCTCGACTCGGACAGCAAGCCCATCGCGGTTGCCTGCTGCCGCACCTCAGCCTTGCTGATGCAATCCGCGTCATCGAACGTCACGTCGTACGGCGCGATGACCTTGTCTACAGGGAGCAGCCCGTACTTCGCGCTCAGGATCAGCACACGCTCAGGCGTTGTCACGCGTAACGCCCAGCGGAGGCACGCCTTGAAGTAGTTGCCGACGTACATCTCATGCGCTTGGCACGGGTACTCGCGCTTGGCTGCACCGCACGGGATCACGACAAGCGGTTTCATGCCGCTACACCTTGCACACGCTCGTAAGCCTCCGCGATGTACGGCAAGTCCTGATTCGGGCTGCACGCCAGGTACATCTTCAGACCATCGCCAAATACGCCCTGTGGAGCACGGACAGCGGTTTTTACGCTGCGCAAGTGTTCCTGCCACAGCAGCACACTTAGAGCGCCAGCGAGCGCCATGTAGCGATACTCCGCTTGTGCTTGCGCACCGTCCTGCGTCTTGCTCACGATCCCGAACCCAGGTGTCTGAAAGCGCGCCAAGTCAAAGCCGTAACGCGAAACGAGCCTTGCTTCGTCCACGGACAAGCGTTTGCCGGCCTGCACCTTCACGTGCGCTGCACGCTCCACGTCCCACAGTTGCAGCACTCCACCCATCTTGCCGTACTTCCAGTAAGACGAGTCCACGCTGTAGAACGGCAGCAGCCCAGGAAACGGGTCACGCGTTAGGCCGAAGCCGTGATTGACGACGCCATGCTCCTTGCTGATCCGCATTGCTTGCACAAGCCATTGCGTCATCGCTTTCAGCCTGCGGGACACAGCGACAGCACCACCCAGCGCCACAAAGTCGTAGTCCTTGCACAACGACTCCAAGTCCTCCCACGGCGATCCAACGTGGAAAGTGGGCAGCACCTTGCACACATCGCCCACAGCACTCTGCATTGCGTCCGCGTTTGCTCGCGTTGCCTTCGGGTCCCCAATCACGTCCAACGCAGCAGCGAAGTTCACGCTCTCCGCGTTGTCACGCAACCAGGCGCAGTAGTCCTCAACTGTGATGCTTGCGCCAGCGTTCAATGCGCTGAACGCGCCAGAGTCCACAAACACGTCCAGGCGGTTGCCGTACTCGGCCTGCAAGTCAGCCATGTTGGTGCTGCGGAAGTAGTGGAACGAGCAAAGGACGGGGATCACGGTACGTCCAGCACCGCCCTCATCGCCGTGTCTGCGTCCTCAAAGTTCTGCGCGTGGTCTTGCCACGCCTTGTACGTAGCCGCCGACACCTTCATTGACAGCGACGGCCACAAGTCCTTGTCCTGCGGTGCACCAACCTTGTCCAGCAAGTCGTCCAAGTCAGCACCCGTCTCCTGCAACGACAGCGCCTCCAAGTCCGCGACCTCGTAGCCGCTACCAAGCAAGTCGCTGTCCAGCATTTGCAGGAGTTCCGTTAGGGCAGCCACGTCGTTGTACGCGGTGTCAGCCGTGCGATTGTCTACGAGCACAATCTTGGCGGCTTGCGTGTCGTCCACGGGTAGAACAACACAGTCAATCTCGTCCCACCGCAGCGACGTGGCTGCCTCTAACGTGTGATTGCCGGCAAGAACGTGCATCGTGGACTCCTGCACAACCAACGGGCGGTACTGCCCGTGCGCTTTCAGGCTCTCCGCAATCATCTTGACGTTGCCGCGACGTGGATTGCCTGGGTACGGCACCAGGTCCGTCACTTTGATTGTTTGCACGTTCATGCGTGTGCCCCCTTACTCTGGATCAGTATGGCTGTTCGGAGTGTGCACCAACGTAACGCCACGCCGCAAGCACAGTTCCAGCACGTCGTCCGTGTCGTAGTAACTCCACTTGCCAGCGCGGCCTTTCGGCTCAATCTGCCCACGGTGCACAAGTTGGCGCAGGTTCACCGTGGAAATGCCCAGCACGCTTGCCACATCGTCGGCGCGCATTGTGGGCCAGCGCAGTTCTTGCGCAGCACGCGCAGGCCGGTACATGTCACGCACGCTGTCCGCTGCGGCACGGGCTGCGCATTGTCTGCACATACCGAGGTCCCGCATCACTTTGTAGTTCGGCAGCGGCGGCACAGCCTGCTCGCAGACAGGACAAACAACGTCGTCAGTCATCACGTCCATGGGTCTGCCTCATCTTTCGCTGCGGCTTTCCCTGCACGCGGCACAATGCCGACGCTGTCAGCGTTGATCTCCAGGCTCCTGCCCTCGGACCCGTCCTTCTTCGTGTACGTGGATTGCGTCAGTTTGCCGTGCACAGCGACACGATCGCCCTTGCGCACCGCTTCCGCTGTTGCCTCACCGCGCTTGTCGAACTGCGCAATGCGGAACCAGACAGTCTCCTGATCCACCCACGCGTTCTCATCTTTGTTGTAACGCGACGGTGTGTTCGCCAGCGAGAACGAGCAAACTGCCTTCCCGCTAGGCAAGAACCGTACCTCTGGATCAGCGCCAACGTTTCCCGTGACGCTAATGATTGCTTCACCAGCCATGGTGTTTCCCTTCTGTGTGTGTGTTGCCGTCATTGTCATACGTAACAACCCGCCCGTCTGAGAACACGACCGGAGTTGTTGCTGGATCGCCCCACGACGGGACCATCCACCCACGCTCATACGAGAACGCGGGATTCTGGTGTACGGAGTTCGGCGCGATGTTGTGGCAATGATGGTGCAGCGCAATCAAGTTGCACGCCTCGTCCTTGCCGCCCTGCGAGCGCAGTTTCCGGTGGTGAACTGCTGGCAGCACCGGCAGCGGCAAGCCGCACACAGCACACCACTTGTCACGCTCAACAACGAGAGCGCGCAGTTTCTTGTCCATCGTCCCCTCCGTTATGCGTGCGGCGGGGCCATGCTTCCCCTCACGGACCCCGCCGCACCAACCACGGCTATGCCAAGCGTGGTTGCACGTCTAGCAATCTTTCACTCCTGTGTACCCAGCGCCGTGCGCGTGCGACGCAGACCAATGCCCACGTCCACGCAGCCCCGACTTCTTAGGATACGGATTCGCAGCAATCCAAAACACTTCTTCCTGCAAGTACGGCGGCGCCTTGTGTGGTCGCACGCCGACATACCCAGGATCAACCTTCACAACGTATGCGTCCCAGGTACTCTGGACGAATTGAAATGCCCCGCTGCCTCCGCTGGAGTCTGCCTTGAAGTTTGACCCCGACTCTCTCGCGAGAACACACTTGCGAAACGGCTCCCACTTCTTCTCGTAATGGAAGCCACGGTACAGACTGTTCGGTATGTCCTTGACGTTCTTCGTTGGCTTCCATGGGTTCTTGTAGTTGAAGTGATCGTCTGCAAGTGCTGGAGTTGCACCGCCAGCGACGCACACCATTGCGGCGACGAGCATTGCTGCAACCTTCATTTCCTGCCTCCTTCGTAGGCGTCAATCACCGTACACGTGACACGCGTTCGTGTCATGCGTCCTTGTCACGCGTCCTGATGCGTGTGTAATCAACTTCCGTCCTGTAGCCCAGCGGCGCAACCTCTTGCAGCACCAGGCTCAGGCTGCTCCTGCACACAGGGCAAGGCGTTGTCGTGTAGTCGCTGTCGAACCAGCCTTTGTAGCAGCCGCCTGTGTGCGTGCATTGGCAATCCGGTTGCTTGCAATGCGCCTCGTTCTGCGTACCAACGAGCGTTACGTCGTGCTGGTAGACCTTGTGGTCCTTCCACGCCTTGACAACGTGGCTTGGCAGCGTCAAGTCGTCCGTGCTGCTGGCGCGCTTTGCTGCCCAGCGCATCACAAACGACGCCTCCATGTCCGGCGCTTCCTCCGTGAACACGGCAAACCACGCGTCCACTTTGGCCTCGTCAAACGTGTTCAGCGGGTTCGTTCGGTTCAGCAGCGCAACTAGCGCAGCGACTTCCGTCTTATTCACTTTCGATGCTCCTTTGCTGTTGTTGGTCGTACTCCATTGCGTTACGCATCACGCGTGACAGTTCGTCATCGCGAGCCTCACCCGTTGTTTTGCGTCCAGCGCGTGCAGGCAACGGGTCGTCCTCCCACCTGCCTTGGTTGAGCCACGTTGCAGGATGCGGAGTGAACTCGTCCTCACGGTTCGGGTCGTCCCGAAACGCAGCAGCGGCAGCAAGCACAATCACCGAAGGCGTGTCCTTGACTGCCTTGTCCCACGCCTTGCGCGCTGCCTGTTTGCCAGCACGACGCGGGTACACCTTCCAGAAGTCATCAAAAGACACATTGTCTTTTTTAGTTTCTTGTAACTGAGACTCCTGTAGTTGTAGTTGTGTGTTGTTTATTAGTTCGTGTTGCAGATTTGCACTACCCGGGTGTTGCAGATCTGCTACACCTGGAACTGTGTAGAGGTTGGACGTTTGACCCACTTCCGTAACGCGACGCTCAACGAGAACGTGTCCAGCGTCTTCCAACTTGCGCAGCCAACGCAGCACAGACGCACGTGACACGCCCAGGTCAGCAGCCATTGACTCATGCGACCACCACGACTTGCCCGTTGCGTTGTCAGCCCTGTAACGCAGCAGGCAGAACAACGCCAACGGACCGTCGTACTCACGCCAAACAGAGTTGGGCACAGCAGCAAAGCCCTGGTCCCCGATCATTGCTTGCCTCCGCAATGCGTGCCGTAGAACTCGCAATACTGCGCACACACAACCCCCGACAAAGCCGGAGCAGGCGCCTCAACAGCATTTTCTACGTCAGCCAACCATTCCAACGCCTCCGCAGTTACAGAGCCGTCGTAGTCCTGGAGATGCGCTTTCACGTCACGCTCAGTTCCGTCACGCGAAAGGCACACCAGCGCGACACGCTGCGCGTCGTAGCCCATGCCTTGCAACATCCACGCGTACAGGTGCACTTGCATCAACTGACTGTGCGACGGGAAATACCGACGGTTCTTCTTCGTCGTCGTTTTCCAATCCACGACAAGCCCCTGCCCAGGCACATACAGGTCCACATGCCCAAGCAAGCCGTCACGCTCCACAGTCACTTCACGCATCAGTTCGCCAAACGGATCGTCCAGCGCCAACGCAGTCTCCAACGCGGCATGAATAGCCGTGCCGTAGAACGTTGGCGCGTGCACAACCTCGTTCCTGCCCTGATCGTTGCGCAGCCTGTGCCACGTCTTACGCGCACAGAACCCAACCTCGCTTGGCCCAATACGCGTCTGCTGCGAACGCTCCGTGCTAGTGGACGCAATGCGTAACAGGTCAGCAGTCCAATCAACCAAGTCCTGCTCATCACTCACGTTACGCATCACACCAACTCCATCGCTGCTCGCTGGCTGCTGTTCAGGCTGCGCCAAATGTCCACCTGGACTTGCACGCGCTTCAGGTTTGCACGCGCTGCACGAACATACGCGTCAGCGGTAACGAAAGCCAGGTGCTGGTCAGACGTTTGCACAAACGCCATGTCGTCCTTCTCCTGCACCGTCAGTTTGACTCCCTTGTCCGCATAGCGAGCCTGCACGCTCATGCGCGCATTGCTGGACGCCATCTTGTAGGCGTGCTCAGCCTCAGCAAAGCGCGTCTCAGCGGCCTCCAACTTCTCCCAGGCAGAGTCCAACTCCTTGCTCAACGCAACACCACGCGCAGTCAATGTCTGGTTGCTCAACTCCATGACCGCACCTCGCACGTCTTGCACGCGTGCGTGCACCACTTCCACGCGCCGCAGTTGCCGCAACGCTCAACGCTCGCGCTCACAACTGCCTCCCGAACACCATGGACCGCCAAACGCGTGACGGACGACCGTGCCCTGCAAGGCTCGGACTCATCACGTACTCGTCAGTCGGCGTCAAGATTGCGTTCTTGTTCAGCCGACGCATGACAGCACCCATTGCGCGCTTCTCATGCGTCTCCACGGTTGTAGGCATCGCGTCAAAAATGTCCTCAGACAAAATGCGCTGCTGCTGCGTAGCCAGCCGCACACCTGTCTCGTACGCAACGTCCTTCCAATCCCTGTTCGCGTTACGTTCCACGCGGGAGATTGCCTCCTCACGCGTGAACGCAATCACGTCGCGCCTGTCCTGCTTGACTTGCGCGCTGTCGCAGTAGCCACACGGCTCGCGGTCAATGCACTCGCCAAACAGGTCAGGCTTGATGAAGTAGCCGCGACCGCCACACATGCTGCATGTCATCGGTGCGCTCCCATCTCGTGCGCAATCACGCACGCGCCAATCACAATCGCTACGCACAGGAGAACAGCAGTCACGACGCCTCCTGCACGTTGTCAGCCAGCACGCTGTCCACATGCGCCTTGAACAGCACGCGCAGCGTCTTGCCCTCACCAATCGGGCAGTCCAGCAGGCTCTCATTCGACTTCCACAGCGACAGCAGTTCGTCACGCTCAGTCAGCGACAACGCAGTCGCCAACACAGTTTGCGCGCTGTCCACGTCCTCGTCAGTCCACTCTGCGCGCTCCACAGCGGCAGGCTTCTCAACGGGCGCGGCTGGCGTGCGCTGCGCTTGATCCATTTCCTCGCTTGCGTACACACCGGACAAGTCCTGCGGGAACGCCTTACGTAACGCCAACGCCTCAGCGCACTTCGACAGCATGACGTCGGGCATCTGCTTCCACACACCTTGCGGCTTGCCGTCACGCGTCAGCGGCATGTACGAGTCGCGGCGAGCAACTGCGTACAACGGCTCCGCAAAGCCTGTGCGCCACACACCCACCTTGGCAGCAAACGGCGGCTCCTTGTCCAGCCACACGTCTTTCCACTCGCCGTCCTCACCGCACCACAGCGGCTCAGTCTGCCCCGCGTACTCACCAGAACGCTGCGCAATGACACGGAAGCCGTCAATGCTGGCCTGGATTGTTGGCTTGCCGCCACGGGAGATGAAATAGATCTGCCTTGCAAACGGGTCCAAGCCCGTGCGCACGCAGTAGTTGAAGAACACAGCCATGTCGGCTTTGCTTTGCGTCTCGCAGCCAATGGACCGCAATGCGCTCAACTGCTTGTCTGACCAGGTTGTCTGCTCAGACGTAATCATGAGTTCCGTACTCATTCCACACTTCCAATCTGCACCGTGATAGAGTCACGACGCTGTTGTTGTTGCCCCTGCCGAATCTGCTGCCCGGCAGGGGCGCTTTCTTTGTTGGACCCAGCACAGCATGACGGTGTGACATTGCACGTATTCATGTTGTGAGGGGAACAACGCGCACGATGTTACGCGTCTCCAATGCTCGCGCAAGCATCAACGCGCCACGCGCTAAGAAAAATGAAGGAGGCCCACCAGACACGCGGTCTAGTGGGCCTCCCGACAACAGAACAGTCAGGACGCAAACGTGGACGGTCGCCAACGCCGAAGCGTTGTCGGGCGCCAGAGCGCAGTTACTCCGTAGCGCACATCAGGCTCGGGCATTTGGCCCCGCGCCAAGTAAGCGCGGATCGTGCTTGGTTGAACGTGTAGTGCTTCAGCGACTTGATTGGTTGTGAGCAAGTTCTCCATGCTCACATCGTATCGCTGTAGCGCGCTCATGTTGCGGTACTTGCCTCCGTGTCTGCTGCCGACACGGACGCCATGTATTCGTCCGCCGTAGTCAAACGCACCCAATCAATGTCGAGTACGTCCAATGTGACAAACGCGGGCTCATGCGAACCCAGCACCTTGGCGAAAACAAACACGCGATGATGCAGTTCGGTGCTGTGCGAGCCGTTGTGGCCCCACAGCACCAACTTCAACAGGTGCGTGCCTTCTTCGTCCAACTCACGCGCAGCCCAATCCAGGTTCACCTGGCGGTTGAACTTGTGTCTGCGCGCCTGCTGTGCAAGGAACTGCAATGTCTGCGTGTCGCACACGCGGTTCTGACTCACGCAGTCACCAACTCAGCGCGCTTCACGTCCAGCCCTGCGACGCAGCCCTTGGCAAGCAGAATGGACTTCACTGCCTGCTTCAGATTCGCACGCGGTTCCAGATCAACCTTCTTGCCGTTGATCGTGGAGGGCACGTACACCTGCGCCTCCTTGTCACGCACAACAGTTCCCACCTTCACATCGCTGTCCTGGAACTCAACGTACAGAACACCACCAGCGGTGTCATTCTTGTACGTCTTGCTCCACTCCAGACGTGCGGCAACTGCCTGAGAGTAATCTCGTGCCTTACCCATAACGGTCTCCATTCATTGGATGCCGCTTCCGCGGCTTGTCACCAACCTGGTGACAGGAACGCCCACGGTTTCCCGTGGACGAACCTGCTGCAAGGTTGCTGCTAGAGCAGCGCCAAAGCACGCTGCTTCATCTGGTCGGACTTGCCGGACAGCGTGCGCATTGCTCGCCGTGCGTCCTTGTCCTTGCCCTTGACGGGACGTGCCCAATCCACCCACTCAGCCACGGTGTTGTACGCAGCCCAGCGCGTGCCCTGGATGTTGGCTTGCGTGTCAGCACGCCACAGCGCCATGAGTTCGCGCTGCCTGTTCTCCGCGTTCGATGCGCTGCGCTCAGTCTCACGACCAGGCACAACCAACTTCTTGGCGAACGCTGCGAACTGCTTGTCCGACATCTCCTGCGCAATCAGTTCCTCAGCCTTCTTCTCAAAGGCCTCCATGTAACGGAACGTCAAGCCCAGCGTCTCGCGTGCCTGGTGCACACGGCTGCTCACGTTACGCGTGTGCTTCATTGCGTAACGCTGCCGTGCGCCGCCACGACCCAGCGCCATGTTCAGCGTGTTCTGGCAAACGACACGGATCGGAGTCACAACCACCTGGAAGGCGCCTGTGCCGTCGTGCGCAGTTGTGCACACCACGTACGACTCAATCATGTCCTCGCCGCCGACCAGCACGTCCTTCGGCATTTTCATGCTGATGAACACCTGCTTGCCGTCGTTGATGCTGCCAGCCGTCTCAAACGCTGCGCCATGCTCGTCCACAAGCAGCGACAAGAATGCGAACGCTTCCGCGTTCTGCACCGGCTCGTACTGATTGCCAACGATGCCCAGCGTTTGCACGCCCAACTTGGGGTGATTGCGGTACGTGGCGAACTTGCCCTCAACAGGCAGCGTCGCCACACCATCGTCCGTCAGAACCGTTGTCGTGACAGGCTCAGTCGCTTTGTAGACGCGCCAATCCAACTGCGCAATCTTCAACGCGTCCTCCGCTGTCAGCGCGCCTTCCGTTACCTCGCCCAACTTGTGCCAAGCCGGAACACGGTTGGAGAAGAACGCGCTAGTTCCATCTTCGAACTGCTCAATGGCATGTGCCATTTCAATCACTTCCTTTTTCTGTATTGGTGCAACTGCATTGTTGCGTTGCGTGCCCTGCCAGGAGTCGAACCTGGCTGCGACCATCAGGGCGCCCCGAACTAACGGATCGGAGTAGTCACAAACGGCGCGCTGCTGCACTCGCGACAAGTTGTGTCATCAACGAAGCAAACGTGTCCATCACACACAAACTCAGCGCCGCGTGCTGACCCTTGGTACCAAGTGCCGTCCGTTTGATCGGCGGTGCGGTTGCAGCACTTGCACTCAATCTTGCGTGCATACGCGAGCCAAGCATTGTTGTTTGCCTTCGCCAAAGCGTTCTCTGCCAACCGACCAGGGCGGCGCGTGAACGGGCCACGAGGACGGTAGTAGTTCTCAGGCATGTGTATCTCCTGCTCTGTTGTTGTTGGACGGTGTTGCTACAAGACCATTGGAAGGTCGTTGCGCGCCCTGCGCGGGAGTCGAACCCGCGCTGCGACCGTCAGGGCTACTTGCTAGTCAGACCAAAGTGTGCGTCCAACCTCGCAGTCAGCAATCTCAAAGTCATCAACGTCCAGCGTCTCCTTGCTCCACGCTGTGAACGTGATGCCTTCTGGGTCAATGCCAACGTCCACGTTGTTCAAATCAACAAGGTCAGCACCGATTGGAACCTCAACCTCCAACTCAACTGTGACCTTTACCTCCACAGTCTTTGTCAGCGGAATGCTGTGCTGTTGGCACAGCGATTCGAACCCATCAACAATGGACGCAACGTCCGCACCAGGGTCAGCAGCGCGCAGGTCGTTGTAGAACTGCTGCATTGCTTCTTCAAGGCGGTTGTACGCCAGGCCCTTTTCCATGTACCGATCTCGTGCTGCGTTGAGTTGCCGCTGCGTCGTCTGCAACTTGTGCGTCACTTTGTCGTGCGCCTCAAACTCAGCACCAACCAGCAGCGTGTTTGCAGTCTCCAGCATTTCGATGCGGTCCTCGCACGCAACTTTGTTGTCGCTGCCGTGGTCGTACTGCGCTTCGTTGTACGTGAAAGACGTGACGTCCTCTTGTACGTTCTGCATGTTGTTCTCCTGAACTGTTGTTGTTGTCAGGAGTGCGGTCTGCACTCCACCCCAAGCACGAGGTCATGCCGAAGCAAACCCCGTGCCTGAGATCCAATACAGACCGTCCACGCCCATCGCTACAGGAGTTCGCTCGCCGTGCATTGCGCTTGATAGAGGCTTGGCCTCGTGCGGTGCACTTCTGCTTCTCCGCGCTGCCACCCACCAGCCGACCTGGGGGCGCGTGTGCGCTGCGCCGTTGCGTCCTGTGTTCTGTTGTCAAGTGCCGTGCGCGTGACCCGGTCTACTGCCGAAGCGTCGCCCTGTCGGGGGCTCAACCTGTCTAGCGCATGGCGCTAACCCTACAGCGGCACGCTGTACGTGTGAAACACCGGGTCCGAAATCGCCTCTATCAGCGGGATCTACGCGTGGCGCAGGAGCAGCACTACCACTTCACCTTGTCGGCCCAATACGCCGCGCTCATCTTGCCCTTTGCAATGTTGGACGCGTGCCTGGACTTGAACGCCTTGCGACGCTTCCGGTCAGCCTCGCTCTCACCCTTCTTCGCAGGTGAGCCAGACACGCCCTGCTGCCCAAACCGAATCGTCTTGACGTTGCTGCCCTCCTTCGCAACAACAACGTGGCTCTTGGTGGGGTGGTTCGGCGTGCGCTTAGGTTTGTTGAAACCGTCCACGCCAGCCGCAACCAGCCGCCAATCCTTCTTCGCCACTACACACCTTTCTTGAAGATGCGATCGAACGCTTTCGGACCCATCACAGTCGGGTCCTCCATTCCAGGGCCATGCACTTCGTTGTACGACTCCATCATTTTCACGGGCCACGTCTGCTCGTACTTGATCGGAACGTACTTCTTAGAAGCAAACCCGAGATCAGCCAGCCTGCAAGAAAGCCTCCAGACAGCGGCATTAGCAAGACTGCGATCGTCGTCAGCCGCTTTGACGTTCTCATACGGAGGAATCTTGCCGTCCCACAAGTCCACACGCAATCCCTTGAACCTGTGTTGGTTGTCCGTGTACCACTGACAGCCGTCAATCCATCCCACCGTTGCCTGGTAGTACGAGTTCCAGCCTTTGAGCCGTATGTCTACGAGGTCGATGTACCCACTCCGTTTGTAATCTACGCTCCACGCGCTCATGTCCCCAGCGGCAACCCACGCGTGACCGTACTTACTGTTCGACGGGATGGAGTAGATGATTGCGCCAGCGGGAATGCTTGCCCACCATTCCTTGTCGTCGTACCGCGTGATCGGGTGTTTGTATTTCGACCCGACCGCTGCCCACGCGTCCTTGGCCGATGGAGCCCACGCCGGCATGGAGTAGCACGATCGAGCACTGCTTTGACAAAGTCCCTTCCACGACTGCGAAGGCGTCTTGCTTTCCTTCTCCAACCAGGCAAGTGCCTGTTCCACGTTACGCATCTTTCGACACCTCCTCAACGGTGTCCTGCGGGTGATCCTCGCCAGGGTGCTTCTCCGCGACAATGTCTTTCAGTTTCGACAGCATCTCGTCACGAGCGTCATCAAACTTATTTTTCTCCATCACCTTTCCCTCCGTTCTTTGTAGCGAACAGCGCAACGATTGCGCCCAGGACAGCGATCAGCCCACCGGCAATCGCCTCATTGACTTGCCTATCACGGAACGTCGCGCCGATAAGCACCAACGCGAACGTGATCGGAACCGTTACAGCCAGCGTGAACCGCAGCCACTTCTCATTCATCAAGAGCCTCCACCAGCAGTTCCATGCGAGCGTGCTTACCCGCAGGCTCTTTGATCACGGGCATCTCTTTGACCATGAACTCTGGCGTGTCATCAGGCACAACACCCGCGTCCACAATGCCGTCGCAGATCGGCTTCAGCATCCCGACAAGGTTGTCGGCATCCCTGCGCCGCTTGTCCCGTGGCGCGTAAGACAGGACGACACGCACCTTGTCAGCCCGTGCAACGTCCCTGCACAACAACGCTGTCACGCTTCGCACCTGCTCCGTGTCACGCGCCTTCGCTGCCCAATGCTGACGGCTGTTCAGGTTCAGCAGCGGCTTCGTCCACGGCAGGACAATCGTCTTGCTCTCCCTAGGCACGGAACTTCTCCAACTCTCCCCACGTCAGCGTGCCCTCTTTCATCAAGCCGCCCGTGCCCCCCAAATCCGGCCTGTCATACGCATACCAAAATACATACCCCTTGTGCTTCTCACGCACCTTCCGCATCATGTTCTGACCCTTAGCGTCATCCGTGACAGGCCCTAACAAATCCCACGCAGATTCCGTGACCCACACTTTGCCTGGGCCTCCGCGCTCCTTGCTCGCTGACTTCACTTCCTTGTAGTAGTCAGCCCATTCAGGGTAGTTCTCCCCAATGGTCGGGTAAATGTGGCAAGCCACGAAATCAGCAGGCCACGCCTTCTGCTTGCCGCTGCTCGTCTTGCCAGCAACCTTGGCGATCTCGTCCAGGTACTTGCCGCCCTTCTTCACGCCACCCGATGACTTCCTGGGCAAGATGGACGCTGTGCCCACCAGGGCGTCAGGGTCCACCGTCTTGATCGTGTTGTAAGCCCTCTTGTGCATCTTCGCGCACGTCTTGCGGTTCGCCTGATCCCACGGGAACAGGAAATCCGGCAACTGAAGTTCGTTGCCAATCTCGTAGGCGTGAATACGTCCTTTGTAACGC